>JAEEGJ010006006.1_pt1 | contig 37083 bp, 36 predicted proteins | sample 8958761 | NCBI WGS metagenome assembly JAEEGJ01 (sample SAMN16246546, study PRJNA631951) | gut metagenome | biome: gut microbiome; feature: rumen; material: RS-attached | host: Bos | place: Iran: Karaj | collected 2018-10
CGTTGCAGGAAGGCGATAAAGAAGTACATGATGTTTTTGTAAGAGCTGATCAGATGATGTACGAACGCAAAAAGCAGTTAAAAGAAATGGGAGCCAAAACCAGAGAATAGGAATTATTAACAGACTCAGCAATTGCTCTAACAGTTTAAAAACCCCGAACTCTTACATATTGTAGGATTTCGGGGTTTAATTATATCCGTAATAATGTATTCTCGAATTGACTTCGGATAGGTATTGCTTAATTAGGCATGAAAAGATTAACTAAACACTAGACAACACTCATTTTCGATCACAGTTCATCCAGCGCATCAATCAGCATCTTCTCATCACCTTCAAACATGTGTGAATAATGTTTAAAGATTGTTTCCTGTGTGTCACCACTGGCAGACTCTACGATCGGAAGGGGAATCCCTTTTTTGATGAGGTTGCTGATATAGGTATGTCGAAAATCATGACAGCAATAATTCCTGATTCCTGTGACTTTACAGGCTTTCTCGATCATCATACGACAGGCACTGTGATCCCAGTTTATCACTCTAGCATCAGCAGATCCACCGGAATTCAAATGATTTGATCTTATTTCTTTATACATATCTACAACTTTTGTCGGAATGGGAACCCTCCTGTTTTTTCCGGTTTTCGTACCCTTAAGGATCCTATAGGCTGAGTTGTACGATTTCGTGATATTTATACGCATGTAGATTTTATTTTTGACTTTGCATTCTTCAAAATCTTCATAAGTAAGCGCAATCGCCTCTCCTATTCTCATCCCACTGTAATATAAAAGATTAACAAGAAAACGATACTTGGGATAATTATTCTGACCAAGTCTGTAAAATGAATTATCTCTGAAATAATTATCTATTTTTTCAAATTCTTCGGCTGTGATAATATTTCTTCGTACTCCAGTCTCAATACGAGGGTTATCCCAGAACCTCGTTGGATCTTCATTGATATATCGATTCTTGTATGAAAGACGAATGATCTTTCTCAGACATGCATTGATATTCCACACCGTTTCCTCCGAATAACCGTACTCTCGACACTTTGATATCAACTTAAGATACTGCTCTTCCGTTATATCTTCAATTGCAAGATCCTGTGACCAGAATCTTTTGATCATATTGAACTGCTGAGTTGTATTACGTATGCTCACAATACTGTACCTACCGGCAATTGCCTTGTCTGTCCACATCTCCATAGCTTGATTTAGACTGTATCCGCCTTTTACAGCCTTCACCTTACCTCCTTTTAGCTTTGCCAGTACAGCTTTGGCTTCCGCATACGAATTGTTACCACAAATCCATTTTTGACGATGAATTTTCTTGTTTGAATACGGATCTATCTCCGTATAATTGTATTTCACATCATATTTGCCCGTATTTAGGTTTTTGTATATTCCGGGCTGTTTTGTTCTTTCTCTTAGTGTTTTTTTACTCATAAAAAAGACCTCCATTGTATATTTTTTGAATATACGAATGTTAACATTAAAAATATACGATCAACATACGAATACTGCAAAAAAATATACAAAAAGGTCTTTTTGAAAATCTTAAATGCTTTAATTTACGCTGTTCACTGGTTCTGTGACTTCAGCGTCGGGACGTGATTGGTCTGTTTTTACATCCTTGTCCGTCTGAGTAGTATGGCGTCCGACCTAATGCAAATTTTCAAAATTTCGCTTTGCCGTCTTTGTCCGTCCTTATAGAAATAAGAAATATAAAAGTGTGTCAACCGGGACCCGGACTGTCGATTTTCGTCGAAGGACGTACAATCCTATTCATTGTTTTTTTGCTAACAATATGCAGGCTCTTACATGATAAAAATTTTGCCTTCAATTGTCTTGATAACTTCCTTCTTTTTATCATCTGTACAGTCCGCATAAATGTCCATTGTTGTCTGGATATCTTTATGTCCCATGACCGACTGGATGACCTTTAAATTGCTTTCGTTTTCGCAAAGTCTGGTGCAGAAGGTATGTCTTAAATGATGTGCCGAGAAATCCGGAAGAAGCAAAGGCTCTCTTCTTTCTTCTTTAGCTTTTGCAGATTCTTCTTTATTATAATCTGCCACTATTGCGTGAATCGCTCGATTCACTTCTTCAGGTAATGTAACATTTCCATTAGAACTTGTAAATACGAAACCTGAGTATCCCTCAATCTCCTGGATGCAGAATCCTGTAATCTGCTGGATCTGATATTCCTCTAAGAAAGCTTCATACACCTGTTCAATCATAGGAATCATTCTGTTACCTGCCTGAGTCTTGGGTGTATTGATGTGAAGTGATTCTTCACTGCCTGTAACCTTGCGATGAACGAAGCTATGATTAATGCTTATTGTACGATTCTCAAAATCGAGGTCTTCCCAGCGTAACCCCAGGCATTCTCCAATTCTCATTCCGGTTCCTATAAGAACTGTAATAATTGGCTTCCATCCCTGGTATTCATGATTCACAAAAAGATAATTCATGAATGCTTTCTGTTCTGCAATTGTAAGGGAACGACGTTTTTCCTTAACCCACACATGACTATTCTTAATCTCGCCCATAACTCCGGCTGCAGGATTAACTCTGATATACCCATCCCTCACTGCCATCTGGAATGCCGGATGAAGCTGGGTGTGTACGTTGTCCACAGTAGCTGCAGAGTATCCTTTCTCAGTGAGAAGGCTGTAATAGAACTTCTTCACATCCGTGTACTTGATATCAACCAGTCTTCGTCTGCCAAAGCTATCCCTTATGAAATGATCATAGGTATAAAGGTAATTGCATCTTGTCGTGGGCTTCAGGTCGAACTTCTGCTTCATGTACTCGTCATATACCTTATTGACTGTAATGCGCTCTGCCCTCCTCGGATCCAGTCCATCCTCAAGGTCACGTCTGATCTGCTGCTCCTTCTTTCGGAGTGAGATCAGGTCCGTTGCATATACTACCTGTCTCTTCCTGTCCTTATCCGTATACGAAAACGAATAACGACCATCCGATCTCTGACACTCTCCGCTTCTGAGCGCATATCCGCGGGAGTCCTTTCTGCTTTGTGCCATCTTGTTCCTCCTTATAAAAAGAAGAAACAGCTTTAGTCATGGCTTGGTCTTGTAAAGAAGATCCAACGCTTCCTTCAAAACCTGGGATTGAGTGAGATTCATCTTCTCGCAATACGCAAGCAGGCGATTTCTCTCTTCTTCACTAACGCGAAGACCGATCTTCACATTCTTCGGTTCCTCTACCGGTGGTCTTCCATGTCCTGCCATCATATCGCTCCTTTCGTATCTCTGCTTAAATTATATTAAATGTCCCACATTTAATCAATGCTTATTTATCCAAAACTAAAGTCTGTTTCTTAAATAATCAATCCGTCTACAGGTCTCTGAAGTTCTCCAGGTACTCTTCTATGATCTCAGTGTTCACCAACACTATCCGTCTGATGCGGTAAACAGCCTTTGCTTCTTTTGCCAAATCCATAAATGAGTGGATCCCCATGGAAAACATCGCAGCTCCCTCTTCGTACTTAACAAATTTCTTTTTTCCATTGGTGAACAGGTTGTCCATGTTCTCCAGTTCTTTTCTCTTGTATGCCATTGCCTAAGCCTCCTTATATCGCTTCCCTGAAATATGGTGTGATGTTTTCCCTAAGTGAACTCTTGATATCCGACAGAAGGTTGCTTACCGTTTTATCTGCAACATCCAGCTCTTCTGCAATCTTTGATACTTTGCACTTCTCATTAAGATGCCTGGTCATTATGGTGTATTCCCTGCCATCAAGTGTATTAAGGAAGGAATCAAACACCTCGTATTCCCTACGCATCATAGTTATTGTCCAGATGTTTTTTCTGTGCTTTTCCGGGTTATCTGTATCCTTAAGTATTCCCCCATCAAGATCACACTTTTCAATTGCTTCACGTATCATGACTCTTTCTACTGCAAGCTTCGCAGTAGGATCACTTTTGTTGCTGGTCTGCACTCTTACTCCCAAATCTGCCTCGTTCTTTGCCCTTCGGTTATATTCCCTCTCATTGAGGATCATGTTGAACACTCCGGTCTCAAAGCTGTCGATCAGTTTTGGGAAAGTACGGTAATTTTTGTAGATCAGGTCAAAGCGCTGATTTGGATTACCGCTTGCATAGGAGTCAAATATTTCTTTATCTTTCTTACTCATGTCATACCTCCTGTTTGAAACCTGGAGGTCAGGTTAGCCGGCTAAGCTGTACCTCTTGCTTACATATGTAATTCTACGGAACGTGACGGAATAATACGTTCTCTTAGAAATAGAACTTTAGGTTCGAAAATTTCGAACAAAAGAAAGGGCTGAAAAGCAAAAATTCTTCACCTAAACCAGAAATCTGCATTAGGTGAAGAATTTTAAGCTGTTTTTATAAAAAAATGTGTGGGAATTGTCAAAAATAATACTTAGGTGCAAATTTTCAAATATAAGCTACCGCCCTCATCTGAACCAGCATAATCTGCCTTGTCTTTTCATCCATAGCCCCAAACAACTTAAGCAGCTCAACAGAATCTGCATCTAGCTCAGGTGTCTTGATAACTCCGCAGATAAGGTATTCAACCGTAGTTCCAAGAACATCAGCAAACTCTGCGATCATGCTCTGCTTCATGTCACCATGGTCGTTCTCATAATAGGAAATCATGCTCTTTGTTGTAAGCATCGCTTCAGCAAGTTCCTCCTGAGTCATATTCTTTCTGACCCTTGCTGCCTTAAGTCTCTGTCCCAATGTTTCTTCTTTAAGTGTTGTACTCATCTTCTCCTCTTTCCGGTTTCGAGGCCGGAACAGAATATGAGCAACAGTCTTTTCTCTGAAATCCATGAGGCAAAAAAGCGCAGAGAACAAAAGGGTACAGACATACACTTTTCCATCCCATCTCTGGAATTAAGAAAAACTGTATGTTCATATCCTGTTCACTGCGCTCACATGAACCATATGAAATTTGTAGGTACCTGGAAGCCTTAGACTCCCATAAAAAGCCACATATCCTGTAGCCTTTTATGGAAACCAAAGCAAAAAAATACGCCTGACAAAGTAAAGAGATAGTCTCTCTAAACTTCGTCAGGCGTTGGTCGCTATGATTTCTCATGCGCCGATTTGCTCAGTACGAACTGATTTGTGGTGGAAGCTGACAGCAACAACCGCTTTGCATATTGGACATTTTATCTTGATGATGCCCTCCACTGCAGTTGGATCTGCGTCAAACAACCTTTTATTTTTACAACATGGACAAGCCACATGCACTTCCTGCATTCTTTTTTCGCCTCCCTTGCAGAGGCCAGCCAAAAGGGAATGTCAAACTGACCGTTGATAATAGTTTCAGTCTTCCTATGCACTTTTAATCCGTGAACTTGTACCTAAGATAGCGATAGATTAATTATATAGAACACATGTTCTATTGTCAATAATTAGCATTTTCCGCAAATCGATACTATATTCAGCTTTTATAACCCGACGAAATTATTGTTATCCTCTTGAATCAAATATAAAAAAATATGGCCCCATAGTAATGGGGCCAATGTAAGCTGAAATAAGTTAAAATATGCAGTTGTTTTTAATTCTCTTTCCTATTTAATCTGTAACACCAGAAATCAAGCCATACATGCTATCGCCTTTTTCCTTAGTAAAATGAATGACTTTCGCAGTTGAATAGTCCAAATCAGAGGGAATAGTATTCTCGATGATAATAGTCTGTCTGTTATCAGTATGTGACAACAAATATTTGAATATACCACGCCTCATACCGTCAGCAGCTTCTTTTTCCAAAATAACATCATTTTCCGAAAGCGAGAGTATTGGAGAATCCAAAACTAGCAAATGCGGCTGATGAAGCCCATACTCATTTAGGGTTTCTTGTACCGCAATAGCCATTGTCGTATTCAGAAAAGCCCTAAATCCTTTTCCCTGCGACAATTTATCACTTCCGTTTACTACTATGTCACATTTATCCTCATCAAATCTTACTCCCGTAAAATTATAATAATGTGACTTGGTTAAAACATCAGCAGAATACTTTTCGAAATACTTAGACAGATACTCTCTCGCTTTTGCTCTGACATTAAATGTAGCTGAATCCTCTGTTTCATCCTCTTCGTTAATTACATCTAATTGGTCATTTAAAACCTTATTGAATGTACCAACAAGTTCTTCTGTCTTTGCAAATTCAAGAGCAGCTGTATAGTCAGCCAATTTATCTTTAAGTCCTGCAATCTTGGGCTTAAGTTCTCCCCTTATATACGACTGAGTCTCTGCCCTGCGTTTACACAGGTCCTCTCTTCGTAGTTTTAAACTATCAATCTCCTTTTGAAGTTCTTCATCTGCAAATCTAAGATCGCTAATTTGCTGTCCTATTTTTTCCGCTTCAGCTATTGCTGCTTCTACACAAGATTGCTCTTTATCTTTTGCCAATTCGCCATTACAGAATGGGCATCGTTCAACCTTAGGTAACTCCTTACTGTGAATATCTGCCTCCGCGATAAACGTTAAACGTTTCAAATCTGATTCATACTGTGTTCTTAAAGAATCATATCTGTTTTTTAGTATAAGACTACGAGATATTTTCTCATCAATACCCAATAATTCATCTGTATATTTTTGGCTATTCGCCAATTCTTTTTCCAGACTTTCCTCTGCTCCTCCAATATCCATAAGCAGTTGTTCAATCAATGATTTGAGTTGAACTACTGAATAATCCTTGTTACGAGGAATTGTTGCCACTACCTGATACTTCAATGCAGATATGCTCAAATCAACCATTCTCTGCGCTGTATTCCTCTTAATAGCTATTTCATTTTTTTCTTTTGATAACGTCATTCCCTGTTCAATGAAGTTTTCTCCAGTGGCCAAGTAAATTAAAGACGTAATCGTTGATGTTGGAATATTATTAGTATACTTATTAACGATATTCTTTAATATGCTATTTTCCCCCACCATCCTTGTCTCATTTATCAAAAATGTATGAAGGAATGTTCTTACCGTTAATCTATTCGGGGTAAAATCCTGTTGACTGACTATCTTTACATCCTCTTCATCAATTCCCATAAGATGAAGCCAGTATTTGTTAATTGGAGGTGTTTTTTTCGAGCCTTTTCCAACCTTATATGTACCTGATAATGAGCTTTCAGGAGCTGAAACAATAATATCATTTGAGTGTTTATCGCCATTATATAGCTTCCTTGTTAACGAGGCTTCTTTTCCATCAACATCAAGGAACAAAACAACTCCAGTTATTCCAAGTTCCTTTTTGTATAATCTTTCTGCATCACCACCAAACAAAAAATCTATACAATCCACAATCAAGCTTTTACCGGTATTAGATGGCCCATAAATAATATTTACGCCAGGTGACAGATCTATGAAAGATGCCTGATTATGCTTAGTTAATATGCTTATTTTCTTTATGTAATACATATGCATCTCCTTCCTTTACTCCAGTTAATGCTTTATCTTGAATAATCTTCATCAACTCGATATCTTCTGCACCCTTAAACCTTTGTAAAGCTTCTTTTGCAATTTCTGTATACTCATACGAATAACTGCTAGAAAGCTTTTTAACATACCTCTTACCACTGGAACTGATCTTATAATAATATCCTCTCTCTACAGTAACTTGCGCTAATGCTTCTTTAACCATTGCTTTTACAGCTTCTTGTGCAATTATCCTCCTGCGTGGCATTTCCCCATACATATACTGATTAGTCCCATGCAGGCTAATATAAGGTAATTGGAATTCTTCTGCATAGCATGAAATAAAGTCCATGCATATTAACCAATCCAGAGTCTCTGGTCTTTTGCTCACATTCAACAGAAGTAAAAATCTAATCTTCATCTCAAATGTAGAATTGAATAATTGGTCATTCATAATCATCCACCCACTTAAGTCTTTCATCATTAACCAACATGTGACATACGCCTTTCTTTTCTCCGGGGCCCATCCATTTATACGTGTATTCTTCTGAGTTTTCTGACAAAATGACGTCCGATGCCCTATCAGTCACAGCGTTTACTTTATAAACAGCATCCTCATATTCCTCATGCCTAACCTTGTAGATTCCCTCTTCTATTTCATCCTTGATTACGTCAAAAATATCCGCTTCATTTGGTAGGGAAGAATCTCTTAGCTCTCGATGAATAGTTTCTGCCTGGTAAAAGTTCCTTCTTTGATGCTCAAAGTGGTTTAACAGGCCTTCTCTTTCTAAATCCTTCTTTCCGCTCACTTTTGTTTTGCATCTGGTCTCATATGCTTTATATAATTCACTGACGTAAGGCATTTCATCCTTTTTTATCCTTTTCGGAACGATAGTTTCAGGCTTAGGCATATGCCTTTTGACTTTAGCATCAAACTCTGTCAGCGAATCACTGCTTTTATCAGAAGCACTTTTCTGATGTTTTTTGGGTGTAACCCGATTATTACCAAGGAGCGCTCTCTGAAACGACCTTGCAAGGAACTCACCTATCTTGCCTTGCTTGTAGCAAGCCATTAGTTTTTTACGTTTGCCTTCTGGTATATCACAATTAGAAACGAGCTCTATCATTGCTTCTAACATCTCATCTTTCAAAGCATCACTGAAAATACCTTTCTGAACCAAGCCTTCAAAGTATCGTATAAGTACTTTAAGCCACTCATCCTGTCCTACAGCAGTCTGAATTTCTATAGGTATAGGTTCTTGTCCTTTACCCCAAACACTTGAATTTTGAGCATTTACCTCGTATGGGTTTCCTTCTTGATCGCATATAGTGTGTGGATCAAATAAAGGCATAAATAAAATATCAGCTACTGGCTTATATCCTTTTTTCACCACACCATAGCTAAATGCTTCATAATATGACTTGTAATTAAGTATCAGTTGATTTTTTCCATTGCCCATTGTAGTCACCATAAAGAACTCAACTTCTGCACAAACAAAAAAAGAGGGAATCCCCCCTCTTGTATTATATCATTATTACAATTATTTTTTGACTGCCAAACCCCAGTTACAATCTCCCTATATTATTTTTACATACAAATAAAGAGCTGCAACTTAGCACAGCTCTTTATGCAAATCACTCATTTTCAACTATGTTTGATAGCTCTGGCTCCATTTGTTTTATCAAATCAACAACTAAGGCATTGCCCATCATAAATTTACGCTTATTAACCGGCATCGGCACCTTTTCGCCATCAACGAGGCATTCCTTTGTCCAATCTGAAGGGAAGCCCTGAATACGTTCCATTTCAACCGGAGTAAGTAATCTTATTTCTCCGGTCTGCTTATCTCTTACAATGTGAGTTGTCCTGCTAAATGATCCTTCACTCGTAAGCATCGTTCTTGCTGGCTTATTATATTCATCAATAAGTGCAATCGGTCCTTCCGAGAAAACATACTCATGTCCATTTGCTGCAGTCCTGCAGATTTTCTTAGCCCCCTTAAGGTACTGCCATGTTTGGCGTTCTTCCTTAGTAAGCTTCTGCTTCGTTTCATCACTATGTGTCACGTCGGGATTTGTGTAATATAGTTTCTCTCTTGGGATAAAGAATTGCCTATCCACAACGCCAGTTTCCATAATATCGCCAAGCGTAATCTGTTTTCCATCATATGAAGGAACCGTCTTGGCAGTATAGATAGTTCCATCCAGCATCATACCGGAGTTTTCAAAAGTAAAGCTGAATGACTGAGACAGTTCTCCAATACCCTTTGGTAATTTGCCAATCTTAACATACTTAACGTCTAAAGGATTCACAGGGAAGCTGGTTGCAAAGAATCCTTGAGAGAGAATAACCTTTGCTATACTATGTCTATGGAGCTCATCGCCATGCATAGCAACATAATTGGCATCTTCTAAAACCTTCTTCGCATACTTAGTATCATTTCTATATGCAAATATGAATGTACGCCTTCTTCTCTGTTGATATCCATATTCAGCAGCATTGATGACTCTCCATTCGACTGTATATCCAAGATCCCTGAAGCAAGCAAGAATTATTGCAAAATCTCGGCCTCTCTGGCTTGCGGGACTTTTTATAAGCCTATCAACGTTCTCCAAAAGAACAAATGGAGTATTCTTTGCTTCAAGCATGTCTCTGATATCCCACCAAAGGACACCTTTCTTTCCTTCAAGGCCTTTAGAAGTAGCAAGTGTTGAAGCTACTGAATAATCCTGGCATGGAAAACCTCCGACCAATAACGTATGATCCGGCACCTTACTCTTATCGACTGCATTTATATCTTCATTTGTAGTGTCATTACCATCAAGATCCAGCGATGTTCCAAATCTATTAACATAACAATCATGAGCCCATTGAGTTTTCTTATCTGCTGGTTCCCACTGGCTAAACCATACTGTCTCCCACTTCTCTGGTTTCTTTGCATCTTCTATTGTAGAAATCGAATTCAGGCCGCACCTAAATCCGCCTACTCCTGCAAACAGTTCACATACTGTCTTTTCCATCAAAACTTCTCCCATTCCAAATCATATAATCGGATCTTACCATAAATATTATAAAGGATCAACCATTTTTGATCAATCTTTTTCTTTCCCTTTATTATATTTTTTAACAAGATCCGGATCCAATTGCTCTTCTATGTATGAGCGGTTTAACCAATAGGCCTGCTTTGTCATTCTTTCACCATTTGGTAACAAATCTGAATCAGAGATGCTCCCTGAACCAAATGTTTCCCCAGTCTTGAGTTCATAATAAGCCTTCGACGCATGAGGTCTGATATGAAAAATACCATTATCACTTATACCCGGCAGATTATTTTCAACAATGACCTTCCCATTTTTCTGAATTACCTTGGTAAGCTCCACACCATATCTCAATATTCTCTTTGTTCTGTTCCAAGCCTCACGGACTACTTCCATGTCAGAATCCGACATTCCCCAAACCTGACATCCTTTGAATATCGTTCCATTTTCATCTTCCCAGAATATCAAAAAGAAATATTTCCTATCTCTCAGTAAACTAAATAGTTCTGAAGACTCCCATCCAATTGGTTCGCCAGTTTCCTCATCTAAGACGTCTTCATCAAATGCCTCCGCCATCAATTCCGCAAACTTAAAATCTTCTAGTCGAAACTCCTGATTTTTACCCTTTTCTTTTCGGAAGCGGATTATTTTTGTGATTATTCCAGCTTTTACAAATTCCTCGACCCTATTTGATTCAACTCCGAGCATCCTGCAGGCAAGTACAGCCTCATATGATTTATTTTCTTTGTTAATCTCAATGCCAAGTCGCTTCTCTATCTCGTCCTCATAAAGTCCTATATACTGTCGTAACTTATCCTTAATGGCATCTTCGAAGGTCCTACCGACTAGTTCATCTGCTTCAAATACAGCTTCATATGTATCCTTGCCTGGTATGATAAAGTTGTTAAGTACATATGTCATGTACGATGTTTTAAAAGAAAAAGCCCTTGGTTTTGCAGGCACATCACTATATGGTTGCTTCGTCCTATCAGTTGCTTTAGCTCCTTTTGTGCAGGCTGCAAGATACATCGTATCACTCTCTGATAACTCATGCGCAAGACCATTCCTGATTTTCTCGACAATTATGTCATAATCATTGTGAATGATTACAAGATCTTCAGAAGGAGGTGTAAACAAATGTGCATATCTTATCTCATAATCAAATCTCTTTAGTGTCTCTTTCTTATACAGATAGTAAATAAGGAGAATTAATCTTGACTTGCTCCAGAAGTGTCCCGTCTCAAATGCCTCGTTCACAATATCCATATAATTTATTTTTGTAAGAACAAGCCTTTCTTTAGCCGAATAACTTCCGTCCTTGTTTTCTTTAAATGGAGTAACCTTCAACTCAACTCCTGCTTCGGGAAAATCTGCCCTTGAATCACTATTGCAATCATAATGGAAATGATGTCTCTCGATAAGCTGTCCAAGATCCCCCTTGTTGGTAAAGTCCTCCGTGTCTGAAGATTTATCATCTTCTATAACTTGCGAAAAAGTTTTACCAACGAGAAGTTTTGCATATGCCTCTATAGATGAAGGTTGCCTATCATCATATTCAATCTCTATCTTCATAAACATCCTCGGTTTTCATATCTAAAATTGTTTCTTCAATCACTCTGATGCAGCTATCAGTATCTTTAAGTATGTCCTTCCCCCAGAAGTGGATTACAGTCCATCCATGATACAAAAGCTGTGCATCCTTCTCTGCATCTCTTTCGCGATTACGCTCTATCTTTTTAATCCAATAATCTGGATTGTTTCCTTTCTCAAGCCGCGGTCGTAAAACATCCCACTCTTTCCCATGGAAAAACTCTCCATCACAGAAGATAGCAATCTTATATTTTGTCATCGCTATATCTGGACTACCAGGAATTTTTTTATAATTTTTTCTATATCTATAGCCTTTTCTCCACAATGCTTTTCTGAGAACAACTTCTATCTTTGTATCCTTGCCCTTTATGCGCCGCATGTTCTTACTACGCTTATCTGTAGTTGTTCCATAAAAGCGTGGCTCTTTCTTTTCATCCATAGCATAATCCTCATCATAAACAACACTATGATTATACCATGTATCTGCCCTGTTCTACCTTTCATTCTATTAATGACATTTTAGGCGTCCCATAAAAATACCCGCTAACCAGCTCAGTGTTTCTCTATATTTTGAAGCATTTGTAATTTGTTTTTTCATTTTCGCAAGCAGGGCCTCGCGATATCGCGGAGGCGGCTTGCTTGTTGGTGGAATAGCCCCCAATCCCCCAGAACCTCGTTTCACTCGGAGCCACACATCAACAAAATTGACGCTAAGAGCATTTGTGTATAACGCAAAAAAGCGGGAGACTCCACTGCTTCTTCACGGTGAAATCTCCCACATTCTTATAATATCTGTTCAGTTGTTTTCTGCTTTTCAGCAGCCTTTTCCTGATTCTCATTTTTGAGAAACTGATCTATGTTGTACTTGGCCATCTGGATATCTTTCATATCCTGCTTTGCCTGTCTGTACTCAGCATAGGTCTTTTTCTTTTCCTGAAGAACCTCGTTGTATTCCTGATTAAGGTCTTTTATCTTGGGAAGTTTTCCCTCGATGTTGAAAAAGGCTTCCTTTGCAGCCTTGCAAAGTGTGATAGCCTCACGATGTTCTTCAAAGAACTTTTTACTATAGCCGCTCTTACGATACTCAGCATAAACATCCTTGGTCTTGGAATAGTTTATGATGTGCTTTTTCAGAGCAGCAATTTCTACAAGTCGTGCCTCCAGAGCTTTCTGCTTCTCTGTAATTTCTCCAAATCTGTCGGAGGCTGCTTTAGCTTTTTCAGCAAGTTCATCATAATCACGAAGATCATGTTCTTCCAAAAACAGAAGTGTCTGAGCCATCTGTTTTATATTATGAACCTTAGCCCAGCGTTCATAGCCGGGCCCTTTTCCCTTGGCAATTATAGCCTGGATATCAAGAAGCATATCAACTTTGCGTTCAGGCTTATCTGCAAAATTTTCTTTCTGTTGCTGTTTCGGATCAGGTGTAAATGTGCTTTCACCTGCAAAAATCTTTTCCAAATCCTGTTCTCTATATCCTGCACCAAGAGATCTCATGCGAAGGAATTTCTTTTGACCTCTTCCTTTAAGGGATACATATTTCCCACGCTTGACTTCATAGCCCATTTCACGAAGCAGCTTTATAAGTTCATCCATATCTTTCGGCTTTTGCTCCATACAGATGTCAATGCACTCACGCATCTCGTCACGGAAGCTTTTTCGCTCAGGATAAACTGTACGTCTGCTGCGTTCCGATGGTTTTCTCGGAGTTATGACAGATAATCCATTTTCAAGACAGACAAGATCACTTACTTTATGGAGAGCTATTCCTGATAAATGGAAATCCCTGAATTTCCTGTCACAATCAAGATTGGTGGAATTATAAATGATATGGTTATGGATATGAGCTTTATCTATGTGTGTTGCTACAATGAAAGCGTGCTGTCCTTTGGTCCAGCGCATTGCTGTTTCATATCCAATCCGGTTTGCCTCCTCCGGTGTTATTTCACCTGGCTTAAAGGCCTGCCTGATCTGGTAAGCAATCACATCTCCATGATAATGTCTTCCGGTATTATGCAGATATTCGCTTTTGGCCAAAGCAAACTGTTCCTCAACAAGCTTAGGATCACACTCATAGCTGCTGACCAGAATCCCATCATCTGTTTTCTCAGGATTCTGAGCATAATCAGTTCTGTCCTTCAGGCACTGCTGAATAGATTTTCCTTTATTCAAATGCATGGAAATCAGTCTGGTCGCAGCCACAAGTCCTCACCCCTTTCTCAAATTGTAGATAATCGCTGCAGTATAGCTTTCATAAGTTCCCATAGTTTTTCCTGTTGGCGCTGTAATTCTTTTATATCCTCCAGGTATATGCTGCCGGTTTCATTTGCTCTTTTTGCATATTGGTTCAGGTTGTTGGAATTGATGCGAAGGAGGCGAGCCACCTCCTTCACATCGCTAAGGTCGAGCCTTATCACATATCCATCGATTGCCATTTTCCGAATATAGGCTGCCATGTTCCTAATGCCAGCCTCTTCCATTTTTCTTCTGACAATATCCCGCTCTCCCTCTTTGAACCTGACAAGAAAAGTATCTGTATACTCACGCATCAAAAACGCTCCATGGCATTGCAGATGCAACAGGGCTCTACCGGCTTAGGTTTAGGAGCATCGCTAAAAGCTTCCTGAAGTTTCTTGAGGATTGATTTCTTTTCCTGTTCCTCTTCTATAACATCAGCCGCACTCATCTGAGCCACGGGCTTTTCTTCAGGCAGATTATTGATAACGCCATCAAAATTGTTGTCGTTCTGCTCTACCATATCCTCTATGCCACGCATGAAATTCCTGCTGACTGCAGGACCTACTCCTGGATCTTCTGTCGGACTTTCCGGCAAAACTTCTTCATCAATTTCTACAACGCCACCTACCTCATCCCATTTTTTGATTTTGTTTTTTCTCTTTTTCTCCATAGATTATTTACCTCCCTTCGTAAAATCTAACGAAAACTGTGTCTGCCCATTATCACTTGTAGTAAGAACTACTGTAGCGTCATAGGTCTTCCCTGTTTTAATGGATCTGCATTTCCTAAGCCTGGCATTTCCATTCTGAATAAGCTGAGTTGCAATCTGTTTAGTGATTTTCTTGGACAGTGAATCAAAGAAGCGGTTGTCTTTCCAGAGTGCAAACTTACAGCTATTGTTTTCGCAAAAAAATCCTTTGGACTTCTCAACCACATCACTTCCACAGCAAGGACATTTCCCTATCGGGTCATACGCAGGATGCATAAGCACTTCTGCATCAGGAACAATTCTGTAAGTATCTATCAGCGTCTGAACCATTTGCGCTATTTCTGACATAAATGCATCTGCATCATAGTCCGACCTTTCAATCTGCAAAAGTTTCTGTTCCCATTCCGCTGTCATAGATGCTGATTGTATGGACTGCGGAATTACTGTAATAAGCGTCTCGCCCTTGTGCGTGGGAACAAGATATTTTGTTTTCTTATCACCGCGCCTCTCCAAGAATCCTATACGAACGAGCTTTTCTATAACCCCTGCTCTTGTAGCAGGAGTGCCAAGGCCTTTCCTCTCAGCTTCATCTGGGATGTCTTCTTCACCGGCTTTTTCCATGGCAGATAGCAGTGTGTCCTCTGTATAGGATTTGGGCGGTGTGGTCTTTCCCGATTTCACAGAAGTTCCTGTGATAGTGATTTCTTCCCCCGGGCTAAATGCAAACCAATCCTCACCTTCGTCAATATCCACTTCCGATTCAAATATCCTGTCCACATTTCTCCAGCCAAGCTCTGCAAAGTGTTTACACTTATAGGAGTAAAACTTACCCAGGCATGAAACTTCTCCTTCAGTAATGTTGTACTTCGCAGGCTCTGCTATACTTTCCATGAATCTTACTGCCACAAGCTGCAATATTTTCTTTTCACCCTCCGGAAGTTCTTCTAACTTTGTAGTCTCCATTACTTCTGTTGGGATGATAGCGTGGTGGTCAGATACTTTTTTGCTATTCAGAATCTTCTTGCAATCACATGTGAGAGATGCACATATTTCCGGAATAGCATCTTGTATAATCTTGAAAATTTCTGCAGCTTTATCACCCATGTCATCTGTAAGAAACCTGCTGTCAGTTCGCGGATAGGTGAGAAGTTTCTTTTCATACAGGCTCTGAGCATAGTCCAAAGTCTGCTGAGCAGTGTAGCCAAGCTTTTTGTTGGCATCCCTTTGTAGTGAAGTAAGGTCATAGAGCAAAGGGGCGTTTTCCAACTTTTCCTTCGTTTCTGCTTTTGTTACTACCACCTTGCCCTCAGTCTTACAGCTATCTGCAATAGCCTCAGCCTCATTTTTATCTGATAGCCTCTCGCCCTTAAAGGTAAGCTTCCCATCAAGCGTTTCGATCTGCACCTGATAAAAATCCTCCGGCTTAAATGCCCTGATCTTGGCTTCACGCTCTACAGCAAGTGCAAGTGTCGGAGTCATGACACGGCCCACATTCAAAGTCTGTCCATAAGAACAGGTAAAAAATCTTGTGGCATTGATTCCAACAAGCCAGTCAGCACGCTCTCTGCAAAGAGCAGCTTCATAAAGCTTGTCATAAGCTTTTCCATCTTCAAGGTTTTTAAATCCCTCTCTTATTGCTTCATCTTCCATGGACGAAATCCAAAGACGCTTCATTGGCTTTTTACAGCCAGCATTGTCATAAACAAGTCTGAAAATAAGCTCTCCCTCGCGACCTGCATCACAGGCATTTGTAACAGCAGTTACGTCACTACGATTCATAAGTTCTCTCAGAGTCTGAAACTGTTTCTTGGTAGATGCAGATACCTGATACTTAAACTCCAAAGGAATTATAGGAAGATCTTCCTTTTTCCATTTTTCATATTTGCTATCATATCCTTCCGGCTCTGCAAGCTCTATAAGGTGCCCAACGCACCAGCTGACAAGATAACCGTTTCCTTCCAGGTATCCATCCTGCCTGCCGGTGCATCCAAGGACCTTTGCAATCGACTGAGCCACAGAAGGCTTTTCAGCGATCACAAGATTAAGCACGGGCACCCTCCTTTTCATAACTCTTCTCAAGACGCTCTGCATAAATACAGCATCTGTCCTCATAAGGGCAACCGCATGGTGAGTCAGCGTTTTCAAACTCCTCATCCTCGCTGTCGTTCTCGAAGTCTTCCTCCAGGAAATCACAATCGAAGGCTTCATCACGATAATCCTCGATCAGATCTATCGCTTCATCGACAGTCTTGGCTGCTTCTTCAACCAGTTGTGCAGCCTCTCTAACTGCAAGATCCGCATAACGAACCTTCCTGTTACTTCTGTGGACTATAGCTGCCACAACTCCTACAACACCTACACCTGCTATTACTTTTAATACTGTTCTCTTACTCATTCGTTCTCCTCCTTATTGTTGTTCCCTTTCTCAATCAGGGATTTTGAATACTCATACATTTTTTCTACTTCTTTTCCGATGTCATCCTGTGCGACGTCCGATACAATTTTCACAACACGCGCTCCAATTGTTTCTCCGTCCCAAAGGTAAAGGGTGGCCTTTTTCTTTTTGCTTGTGGTATACATTCCGCTGATTTCAACATTGTAACCATTGCCAAAATCTCTATATACCACATGCTCAAAATCTATGACGGTCACCCGATATTCCTTACCGAGCTTTTTTGCCAAAGCCCGGATACATGAATCTCTGCTTGCCATGATCACCTCCTGTCACATAGCAGCCTGAAGATCTTTCTTCGGCTCTGTCTTTGGTTTCTTATTATTTGACACCTTTGCTTTTTCTGCAGAAAGCTTTTCTTTCACGGAAATCTTTTTTGCTTTCTGCTTTTTATCAGCTTTGGGTTCACTGGTTTTTTCTTTGGTTTCATCAGCTTTTTCTTTGGATTGAACTTTGGTTTCAGCTGTAACAGTGATTTTTCTGTCCTGCTGATACTCTCCAAAATCTACCGGAGGTGTGATCTTGATAAAGCCTGTTGGCTGATCAGCCTCCGGATCATCGAAAGGGAGCTCATCACCATGCGCTTCCATAAACTTATCCATGTCCTGAACCTGTGCTATCGCCTGGACCTTTTCATCGATTTTCACGATTAGGTCAGATGCAGTTTTACGGATTGTATCAAGTGAGGCCTTAAGCTCAGGCACTTCTTTGCCCTCAGACCAGCTTGCTACATATCCAAAAGAATAATCAGAAGTATCGATGCCATAGTGCTGACACACGATATATGCCACTGACTCAGCTTCGGTCTCTTTCTGATTTTTGGATTTCTGTTCTGAAGAAGCATCCTGTGCCTCTTTGGAATGAAGTGCCTGATGTGCAGCTTCATGAAGAATTGTCTTCACTGTCTGTGCTTCACTCATTCCTTCCTGAACAGCGATGCGGTTGTCTTCAACATGGAAATACCCTTTTGCACCTGACTCGATATTCTCGAATGTGATCGGAACAGGAATAACATCCTTAAGTGCATCCAAAAGTGTCTTATATCCATCCACAGTTCCAGTAAGCTCCGCTACTCCAATCGTCGGAATGGGATCACCGTCTGTCTGACTCACATCAAAGGTACTGACAGGCTTAAAGGCATTTATGGTGACTTCAACCTTCTCTTTTACGGGCTCTCCATCCTTATCGAGAATCGGTTTGCCGCTTCCGTCCAGCTTGTCCTGCTCACGTTCCATCTTGTAAGGCGCAGGTGCAAGGATTCTGATTCCTTTTTCTCCCTTTAATACATGACGATTCATTTCCTTCCAGCCACTAAAGGACTGACACATAGTAGCCTCCGGCTTCTGCATCATGATAAGGATCTGATTATTCACGGAATATCTGGGAAGCTTAGCGCAAAAGTTCAGGTAATCCTTGTAGCTGTCAGTTGTAAAAATGTCCTTTACTCCCTTTTCAAGCTTCACTGTGATCTCATCCATTTCCTTTTTGCGAGCTTCTGCTGCAGCTTTGGGATCAAAATTATTTTTGTCAAAAGCCATATTACTTTTCCTCCTTCTTTTCAGGTTTCTTGTTTATTTCTTTTGCCTTCTCTCTCATCTGGGAAAGCTTCTCCTTAATGGAAAGAGCAGGGACATCGCCCTGCTCTCCATACACTCCTTTTGCATATTCGCTGTAACGTGATTTTCTCCCCATTACACATCCTCCTCTTCCGAAGTATCAGCTGGATCCTCGACAGGGATAACATCCTCTGTATCTATCTGCGGTTCGAAATCTTCTTCATCCCCGGGGAGTGAGTTCAGATAATCATCCTCGTTCTCATCGTAATCAGCATCAGGATCCTCTATCACCTGATCTGCCTTTTTGGACTTAGCCCTGGTCAGATACATATATCCTCCTGCACCACCAATTCCAAGAAGAAGCACAAGCGCCAGGACGCTGGCAGGATTCTTCTTTTCCGGTTCAGGCTCTACGGGTTCCGGAGCAGGTTCAGGTTCTTCCTTTGGCTCCTCTACTACAGGAGCAGGCTCCTCTTCAGTCATCCCCTTTGACGCCATATATTCTTTAACCTGATCCTCATCCATAAGCGATAACAGATCTGATTCATCAACCATATTCAGGAAGTGGACTGTTTCCTGTCCCTGATCATCACGGTCTATGATGATATAAAAGTAATTGCCGGACTTCGTTACAACAGTGATAAACTGCTTGCCACCGGCTTCAATACTTCCATAATCATCCACAAGAGTCATGTTTCCATCAGGCGTGAGCGGTCCCCACTTCTCTTCCGGTTTTTCCTCAGGCTCTGCCTCTTCCGGATCTTCGCCGCAGCATAAGGTGTAATCTATCTTGCAAAGTTCGCAGTCAGGATCAATGCAATCCTCTGTACACTTCGTTTCGCAAGTACACTCATGTCCTCCGGCAAATGCTGTTATAGGCATCGCTCCAATAAAAAGAGCCGCAGCAAATGCCACAGCTCCAAGTATCTTTCCTCTGATATTCAGTTTAGTTTTCTTCATCGTCTAAGCCCTCCAAATCGTAATCATCATCATCTTTTGTCTCAACTTCAGTTTCTTTGTTTACAGCTGTAACGGTACTTACAGTACCTGCACTTCCAACCTGACCGTTTGCAACTAGCTTAAGGAAATCTGCCAACTGTTCAGGTGATAAGTTAAGCGCACCAACATCTGCAAGGATCTGTGAATTCTCCGCTTCCTGCAATTTCTGTTCGGCAGCTTTAAGCCTTACCCTGTCATCTTCAACTTTTCTTTTGCAGCGCTCCACTTCTGCACGGAGCTTATCTAACCTCTCATACATATTTGCCTCCTATCTGATTCTGCCGTAGCAGTAAAAATGAACTCTCCAATAACGTGTATCATAGCTTGCATACTTTATTGGCGAACCACAATGAATCATAATTTTGTTTACCGGATCTACCACAATTCCTACATGACTGGCGCCAACTGTGTTATAGGTTCCCTGGAAAAAGATAAGATCTCCCGGTTTTACATCAGACTCTCTTACCCTTGCTGTGGCATTCTTCCAACCATTAGCAGTAAGTCTTCCGTAGTTCCATCCGTTACCACAGTGATTGATTACCCAGCTGACATATCCAGAACAGTCAAAGCTTGTGGAAGGATTACTTCCTCCCCAGACGTAAGGATAATCAAGATACCTTTCAGCCTCAGCAAGCAACCTGGCGAACTGGGCATCTGTAAGATATTCTCCAGGGACTGCATATTCTTCATAAGGATTCGGAGTACCGGGATTAAGATATGGTGCATCTCCGAACACATCAGGCTTATTACCCTTAAGCTCTACAATTACTTCATAGCGCTTTATCTGATCAACAGTAAGGTCCAGTGCGTCAACAGCAGCCTGTATTCCTTCATTGGTCAACGTGACATTAAGAATATAATAATCGTATGTGTCGCCAGTCTCTTCGCCGGTTTCCTCATCAATAACCGGTCTTTGTTCAACCTCTTCTTCAATCTCCAACGTGTACTGATACTCAAAGATTGTCTGAAGCATTTCCTGAACTTCATCTTCCGTATAATCCTCATATAGAACTGTTAAAAGAGCTGCCAGTTCAAAAGGATCATGACCGATTTCAGTCAGGTCGTAGTTGTACTCGTCATAATCAGGATAGTCGGTTTCGATATTGTCTATCTGGTCCTGAAGATCAGCTTCAAGCTCCTGGTAATCAGCTTCCGCAGCGACTATATCCGATTCATCTGCTGTATAGCTCGTTCCAACAACCAGCTCATTACTACCTCCTGCCATCATGGAACAGGAACTGAGTGTACCGGAAAGCACCAGAATAACTATGAGAACAACCACAGCAATCAGGAGTCCCAGCGGATGGTTTTCAGCAAACTCTTTTATCATTTCCGCGAGCCTTCCTGCGATATCCTCAGCTTTATCCGTAAAACGCTTTGTAATGCTTCCGAAAGCATTGGCGCTCTCTTTTGCCTGCACTTCATGCGCATGTCTCTGGATCTCTTTTCGCATCAGATTCTTCTGTGCTTCCTTGGAAGTCCTCCTTACCTCTTCCTTACCGGTTCTGCTGTGGATCTTTTTGCTATAACCGTTCTCAGTTTTTGTACTGTTTTCCTTTAGCTTCGTCAGATATTCTTTTTCCGTTTTGGAATCTGTCAGCCTGCTCCTTACTCCATAACTGATATTCTCTGCTACTTCTGTACCGGCATTTACTGCATCAACACCTACATTGTTATCTTCATTCTGATTACTGATCTCACTATGAATGCTTCTTGAAACAGCTGCATCTGCATATATCTTTTTTCTGCCCTGCCTTCGAAGTCTCTTAAGCTCCTCCTTCTCTTCTTTTGTCATGGTGATATCAGCTTTTCCAACACGAAGCTTTTTCCGGGCATACTCAGCACGGGAAGCTTCGTTCTTTAGCTTCCCTGCATGAGCCTTCTTTGTGTTTTTCTCCGAATCTGTCTTTTTACCGGATCTGCGCGTATCTCTTGTGTAAATCTCTTCATTCATTTATACACATCCTTTCACTTTACTTTATTCTCTTCCTTAGCTCCCACAACCTCAGACAGTTTCGTCGTCATGATACGGTAAAGTTCAATATCCGTAGGGAATCTATCTACAAACGGAAGAATTACGTTGCCATAAAAAATAAGCCCTTCACCGGCTCCTGAGTGTGTTACATAAGAGAGCTGATGTGGACTTATATTGAGCTGCTTGGCGAGGATCTGTCTGTCGCCTACAGCCTGATTTAGCATATAAATGAAATCTGAGTTTTCAAAGATATTCTCTACTTCTCTTGAAGCAAGCAGGTCCTTCACGTTCTGCGTGATACCTGTCGGAATGCCGCCCCACTTACGAAATCTCTTCCAGATTTCTACTGTGTAGGCAGCTGTCTGGTCTTCCTTCAAAAGAAGGTGCATCTCATCAAGATAATATCTTGTGGATCTACCCTCTTCCCTGTTGGCGGAGACCCTGCCCCAGACCTGGTCCTGCACTATGAGCATCCCGATCTTCTTAAGCTGCTTACCAAGTTCTTTGATATCATAGCAGACAATCCTGTTGGTGATATCAACATTGGTCCTGTGATTAAAGATGTTGAGAGACCCCTTTACATAAATCTCAAGAGCCGTTGCAACATGTCTTGCCTCTGTTTCATCCTGCTTAAGAAGCTCGTTATAAAGATCTTCTAAGATAGGCATATTCTCAGGTACAGGATTCTCGTAGTAATGTCTGTAAACCTTATGAATACATCTGTCTATTACAGTTTTCTCTACAGGAAGCAGCCCTTCTTTTCCACCGACAATAAGCTCACAGAGCGATAAAAGGAACTCTGCTTTCAGAGTGACCGGATCATCGTCATCGGAGTAATTATTGTTGATGTCCATGGGATTGATATACTGGGTAGACGTTGTACTGATCTTAATAACCTGACCTCCGAAACGCTCTACCAGCGCGGAATATTCCGCTTCGGGATCTGAGATTATTATATCGTCATCCGTCACCAGGAATGCATTTGCTATCTCCCTCTTTGCAGCAAAAGATTTACCGGAACCAGGAGTACCAAGGATAAGTCCGTTGGGATTCTTAAGGAGCTTTCTGTCCACCATGATAAGGTTATTGGACAGAGCGTTTAGTCCGTAATACAAACTTTCGTCTCCTGCCTGAAACAGCTCCTGTGTGGTGAAAGGCACGAAAATTGCTGTGCTGCTCGTAGTCATGCCACGCTCAATCTCCACAAGGTTCTGTGCCAGAGGAAGTGAACTCATAAGTCCCTGTTCCTGCTGGAAATCAAGTCTTATCAGATTACAGTTGTGCTTCTGAGCAATCGATTTAGCCTGGAAAACATTGTTTTCAAGCTCCTGCTCTGTTCTTCCGGTATTCATGACAAGAAAAGTCAAAAGGAACATTCTCTCGTTCTGGCTCTGTAATTCCTTCAGAAGATCCTTTGCATCCTTACCGAAAGTAGCAAGGTCTGAAGGAATGATGTCCATATCATAACCTGCTCTTACTGCCTTTTTCTGTTCCTCAATCTTACTTCTGTCAAGCTCCGTGATTGTGTGCTTTACAGTTTTTATCGCCTCATGCTGATCCACCGAATGGATATGCATTGTAACGATCATGCTGGATTCCATATTGAGGAAATCTGCCAGCATCCTGTCGTTGATATCAGATGCATCAATGGATAAAAAACTCATTGCTCCATACAGGCTTCCCATCTGAAATCTCCTGCCATTAGGAAATGCAAAGCAGCTTGGAGCTATAAAGTCTTTGACAGTAAGTCCTGTCTTTGTCAGGTACTTCCAGTCAAAAATGAACTTCTCCATATCGCCCATGTGGAACTGCTGATGCATAAGAGCAAGTCTTTCTTTCCCATTAAGGACTTTTGCCTGTGCTCCAAGTCTCTTGAAGTTATTGAGGATATCCGTTTCAATGTGGATTATCCTTGGCTTAGCTGACTTCATAGAATCAGCATGGATACCAAAAGTAAGGAACTTCGTCTTGGTAAGTCCATTATTACCGGCCTCCATCTGATGAAAGAGCATTGAACTATACTCATCCCTTACGCTGTTGAAGCTATCGTTCTGATGGGGAATAGCAATGCTGGATCTGAAATCATCTATATCAGTAGCCATGTTCATGAAGGAAAGCTCAAAGTGAACTGAGCTGTCAAAGAAATTAAGGAATGAACACCACTCCTCAAAAATCTCTGTCTTATCTTCCTGCAGTGCCAGCTGATAGTTGATATCCTGAAACTGTATTGTCTTAGTGTAATAATCCTGTCCTATCCTGCAGATTCCATCCTGAAACATCCTATCGAACGGAATGGACTGCTGGGCAGTTTTGGGAACCCCGTCATTTTTCTGTGCTTTCTTCATGATCTCTCTGACCTGCTTTTTCTCAGCTTTAGTCAGATGCTTTGGCATGACGAGATTTCTTTTCTTCTCTTTCGAAAGAAATTTGAACAATCTTATCAACCTCCTTCTGTGCGTTTACATATCTTTCAAGAGCTGAATAGTTATTGTCTGTCGTATAAGGCCTTTGCTTTGGCCTGATGAATGTTGCCTCTATGAGATGTCCTAAGATGACCTCAAGATACTGACCATTCTTTTCATACATAGCCAGGAAGAAAAACGGCATCATTATCACCATCATTCCCATAGCTGCTGTAGTTGGGGATGCGACCCTTTTTATCAGGAAAAAGGTCGGCACTCCGAACAGTGCTGCAACGCTGAAACAGATCAGCTGTCTTTTTGTCATATTGAACATCACCTTACTTTTGACCTTCGTAAGATCACGAGGCACTGAGATATATGATGCTGCCATGTTTGTTACCAAAAATCCTTTCTTTTGTTTTAGGGAACTTTTCTCTTTATTTCTCCTTCATTTGTTCCCTATCAGTGTGCATGGAGAATTGACTTGGCTACTGCTCCCGTCTTAAAGAGCGTGAATGCCAAAAGTATCGTGTAGCCCATGACTCCCCATAGAGAGCCAATGATATCTGTTGAGAAGGTTACGGTCTGAATAAGAACCGCATATATTCCAACACATACCATGATCAAGAATCCCTGGAATCCCAAAGCAAAGAGTGACCTTAAATAGTTCTGCCCTATCTGTGACTGCTCCCTGTTTCCAAAGGTTGCAAATGGGATAGGTGCAAGACTTACCATGAGATAGATCTCAATCATTCTTGCGTAGACTATGACAAATATCAGGGCTGACAGGATATAGATCAAAAACTGTACCACGAATGACTGAAGATATATGGATAATAACTGACCTATTTCCAAGGTCTCCAAAGTGCTTTCCATTGTGGCCAGTGCACTGTCATCTATAGCTGTGGAGCCTGCTATTATGCCGCCTGCATTGTTTACCACATGCTGTGCAACATCGAAGACTGCCATCGAGATATTCATCGTATTTGTTATAAGTGTCACTGCTAAGAAGGTTTTGAAAATCCATTTCCAGAAGATCCAGGTTTCAAAATTGGCCAGGTTATTATGGCCTATAACCAGCTGGATCAGCTCATAACAGGCAATAAAGGTGAGCAATATTCCTGCAATCGGCATGATCACATTCTCTGCAAGATTTTTAATCATGTTGAAAATTGTGGGTGAAAAGCTTGCCGGTGTTCTTCCGACTTCTGATGCAATTTCACCTACCTGATTGTTCAGTGCGGAGAATGTATTTGTAATGTTGCTCATAATGCCTGAAACAAGCAGACCTCTAAACCAGTCCTCTATCGCCTCAATTATGCTGTCCACTTGTTACCTCCTACTTTTTTGCATTAAAAAAGGACCATCCTTTGTTGAATGGTCCTGCACTACATCAATATTAAGTTGTTATAAATCCGACAGCTTTATCCTGTCATATGCACCATTTTTTGCATCTTCAGGATGTGGTTCCAAACCGATTATTGTTATCTCCTGCTGATCTGGTCCATATACCCAGTACATGCGACGCGCCCCGCTCTTTTTATTCTCAAGATATGACTGCCAGACTTTCATACCATATCGTCTGGACAATTCAGTTATTTCATGAGATTTTAAGCTCGGGTACATCGGATCAAGGGATAACTTCTTCAAAGCATTACCCCATTTTTTATAAAGCTCCTCGTCTTTTTTACTGATAGTACCATCTCGGTACTGAGTCTGAAGAGAATTCCATAATTCCTCCATTTCAGGAATTCCCATCCTAATCGCATATCCCATCCAGGCAATTCCCCCTAAAAATCAGACAGATCAATAGCGGGTGAAACATCTCCCATCTTGAAATTCTCTATTGCTCTATCCATATCTTTTAAAGTATTTGCCGAGATGCCATCAGGAACAGTTAGTTCACGCGGTTCAAGCATTATGCAACCATTTTCGTATTCTTTTACATTATAGTATTGATACAATGCACCTCTGAGGGTGATTCTCTTTTTGCTGTCAATGTGTACCGTATAATCTTTGATAGCTTCCATAAGGTCCACCTCCATATATGATAGGTGGGATATCCCACCTATCATTATAATACTACCTGCGCGTCCTTATGTCAATGAGACATGCTTCTTCCGATTCCTCCCCTCCGGCAGATCAAAAAAGACCTGCAAGAAGAGGAACAAGTGTGGTTCCAATGAGGGCAACTCCACCTCCGGCCATGAGCTGCTTCATTCCCTGGCTCTTCGCGCCGGGATTGTCATTGCCATAACCCTCAAGAAGGTTGATCTACTTGTCCTCGACACCCCGATACTATGAATCCAAGATTCCGGGAAATCATCAGGCGGCTGTGGCACAGCTCCATAGGTTCTCCCTCCCCGCGGGTCTCGCCGGGCCGCTCCCATTACGATCGTTGTGGCTGAGCGGAAGTCTCATTATCCCTGCATCTATCATCGCCATGCTCTTGCTAAGAACATTCCAGAGGGGCTATATCGCTCAAGGCGTACCCTTGCGGCTCCAGATCACAGGATTGTACCTGATGAATGACTATTCAGTTTTCAATGTCCGACGAAAGGATTTTTTAACCCTTTCACCTATACCCACAGAGAGGCCAATTAATATAACCTCAAATTGAAAACTTTTAAAAAAATCATAAAAAAATAGTGCATCCCCGAAGAGATACACTAAATTGTATGTATACTATACTTCCAATACTCATTTTTCCTTCAGCATTTTCTTTCTATACGGGTTATCTGATGTTGCATCAAATCCGTCCAATAGATACTCCTCCGGAATATATGCTTTATAGTCAAGATCCATGTAGTAATTACAAAATATCTGCTCCGCATATATTATTCTGTTCTTGCCATCAGTCAATGCATAAACAAATCCGTTGTATTCATCAGCATTTACAGCCAACAACTCAAATGTCGTTTCTTCCACAACGCTATAATAACCAATATACTCTGTGGAGTCATACTCCTTTAGCCTTTTTACTTCAGCATTGTAATCATCACCCTCATAGTCCATTACAAGATATCCAAGATACTGAGCATCCCAAGGATTATAATAAATCATCTTGAATTCAGCGACCTGGGAGTCATCATTTATAGAAGCCGGCCAGATGCTTTCATCCATACCCCACTTTGTCCACCTGGACTCTGACCCGTCATCTGAAAATGACATATACTCTTTGTAATTAATAACATCATCATACACTTCCGGTTTTGCCAAAAATACACCCAAAGCCAATATTCCAATAGCCCCAAACGCTATGAGTATTCTGGCAACAGCTATGACAATCAAAAATATTATTATTCCGATGATTACCTTTGTTTTCTTATTCATATCTTTTCTTAATGTAATTGTGTTCCGCAATTGTTGCAGAACGTGTTATGCTTCTCCTGCTCCCAGCTTTGTCCCCATCTCAAAGGCTTTTTTCAAATCATTAGGAAATTGCTTTTCACGCATTGCCTTCTTATGCTCTTCGTTAAAGCTTGCCATATTAAATCTGCTATAGTCTGAGACTTGCAATGTATCACAGCATGCATATACCTCAACATCACCATTTAAGGCTTTAAAGATTTCTGATACTTCCTTTGCTTTTTTTCTATATCCAACACTGTAAAATGCTTTAGGGGCATTCATGGTAAGAATGATCCCAACGTCAACTTTCCCGGTAAAGTAATTCGAATAATCGTCATAAGACAATGCGCAAAAATGTAGTCTTTCCATAAGTGCATGAATTTGGCTTGTCACATCTCCGAGATAAATAGGAGAACCAACAATAAGTGCATCAGCAGCAAATATTCGATCAATGACTGGGGAAAGATCGTCTTTCCAGAAGCACTTACACCTCTCCTTATCCTTAAGCTTACAGGCAAGGCAGGATCTGCATCCCGTAAAAGACAGATCATACAAATCAATATACTCAGTTTCTGCACCGACTGATTCTGCTCCTTTCTGTGCTTCCCTCAGCATCATTGCCGTATTCCAATTTTTTCTCGGGCTTCCGTTTAATATAATTGTCTTCATAACTGATCCTTTCTCAATCCCATGTTACCGGATTGCCATGCATACATGTTTTTTCTCCTGTCACTGCTCTTTCAATACAAGGCCGCAGAGTGTTTCATACAGTTCCGGAAACTCCTGCTTCATCCTGATCGGCTTGCCGTCAGTATTCAAAAATGCATGTGATGTTGTACCAACACTCACAACTTTTCCTTTTTCATTTTTCATCGAATAATCCAGAAAAAGCTTTACCCCTTTAAACTCTCTGACAGAGACATTGATGGAAACCTTTTCAGAAAACTTTGTCGGAAGCTTATAATCGCATGTCACTCCAAGGACCGGGGAAACAATCCCCATAGCTTCGAGCTTTGCAAACTCCCAGCCTATTTGAGACAAAAAATCCACACGAGCTTCCTCCATCCACCTTTATGAGATATGTGTTAGTATTGCTAATAATTATCTATGACGCATATTTTTCGGTGAGATACTCTTTTTACTATCTCACCGAAAAATATACGCTAACCCATTGGGCAGTGCCGCTGCCAATCTCATGATACTGTGATCATTCAATAATGTTATTCTTTTCTTTATTCAGGTCAAAGGTTGGAGCCATATTGGCGTTGGTGTTGATGTTAATATCATTGATCATATTAACAGGATTCTTTTCATTTTGGCTTCCATCAAGCAGTATATCATTTATATTCTTCTTTGACTCCGCTGCCTTTTTCTTGGAATGGTATTCCTTAAGAATGGCTTTCTGGATACTGTCGTTATAAAGGATTTTTTCTGCAACATTCGCAATAGTTACACTGCCATCGGTTTTGATTAAATCTTTTCTGCGCAGGTAGCCGGATGCGATAAATTTCAGCTGCTGAATATCATTAAGCACTTCCTGTTTACCGTTTTCGGCCGCATAAGCTCTATGGATAATCTCTGCGTTTTCAGGCTTTGACATGATGCTCTCGGCAATGATAGTAGCTGCCATCTCACGTACATCGTTTACGAGGTGCGCATCCAAAGGAAAACAGCCCGAGAGCCTTTCTGTTTCTGTGCTGATTGTCTTTTTAATTGTGTAGGCTGCCTTGCGGCTGTCAAGATCGATATCTTCCCACTTGGAGAAAGCACCAGTCTCGTTTTTGGTACATACTTCTTTAAAGACCTTGTCTTTTTTGAGTCTCGAAATCTTTGCCTTTAATCGCTCAGGAGAATACGATTTTATAATCTTACTGATCTCATCAGCCGTTACATCTTCAGCAAAGATCTTATCAATCTCCTGCTTGAATACAAACCAGGCTGCCTTCTTTTCTATGCTGTCAGGAGCCCCTACAACAGTAAGGTATTCATCAGCACTGCGGTTATGGCTGTAATGCTCATAGAATCTGATGATTTCCTTAAATCCGTCATTTGCCACCTTGTTTACAAATTGACTTCTAAGTGAAGATACCTTTGAGTATTCCTTAAGCTGCTCCTCTGTCATATCTTCTGTTTCTAACTGGTACTTATCCTTGAGCTCAGCAGCATATCGTCCCTTAGCCTCATCGGTTGCATATTTTTTTCCTCCACCGCTCAAGGTGAGAAGCTCTCTGTTAAGGTATGAGTACTCCATCCTCCACATACCGGCACACTTTTCAAAGTTTTCAGCAATACGATAGCGGATTTTTCCGGAGCCGGTCTTATATTCGTGGCTTGCGGGACTAAGCAATGGTTTATTATATTCCTGATACTGAATAGCCCTGTTTTCAAGTTCAAAGAACTGCTTATAGATTTTTCCCTCATGGCACTCACCACTTTCAAGCAGCTTTATGCAGTCTTCAAGTGCCTTTGCCATACGTCTGTAATAGACAGAACCATCTTTAAGGAACGCTTCAGTCTTCTGTTCATCACTCATAGTGGCTAAATTTCTATAGAGTTTTTTATCTTTCTGCGCATTATTTATGATTCCTTCCTTGAAACTTTTAAGCCCCTCAAGCATACTCTGCTTTACAGCCATGAACTGATCATATTTCTTAGCATATTCAATAGCCTTTTTCTTGTCTGCAGGGATATCATCATCATTCTTTTTGTTTTTATCTGCAGTAGTCTTTTTGGTACTTGTGTTTATGTTGTTAATATTGTTGATATTATTTTCTTCGTCTTCATCCTCAAAATAGTCCTTCTCCTGCATCCCTTCCGGCTGCTTTTGCTTTATGGGATTCTCTTTCTTTTGAGGCTGAGCACTCTCTTTTTCTTTGTCTTCCTTCCTTTCGGATCCCTTTTTCTTTTCCTGTGCTTCCTTCTTCAGAGCTGCCTTTATTACTTCAAGATGCTGCTTTTCATATTTTGCAAGTTCCGCAGCTTTATCTTTGGCTGCTTGACATTTGATACTGGTGAAACGGTCTCCACAATCAATCGTAAGCTTATCAAAAATCGTTTCAAGAAGTTCAGCCGGAAGAGCTTTTTTATTTTTCAGTTCATCCTCCATGGCTGTATAGACATGGGCATCTATCTCATCTTCGATCAGTTTTTTATGTGTTAAGTTATTTACCAGAATTACAAGCTTTTCCATACCCGGAGTTTTTACATCAAGCCCGAGTTTATTAAACTTTTCTTTTGTAATTTCAAGCCCCGGGTACTCAGACTTTATAACTAACATCTGTATCTTATCGAGTATCTCCTTAATACCATTCTTGTATGTTTCAAAAATTTGCCCATCATCAGCCTGTTTATTGTTGCCCTCAGCCTTTTGGATTTTTTCTTCAGCCTTTTGGATTTTTTCCTCAGCCTTTTGGATTTTTTCCTCAGCCTTTGGCTGTTCCTCTTCTTTTTGGGAAAGCTCCTTCGGAGCAGTGATTTTTCCTTCCCTTATGACTTTTTCATCATAATCTTTAAGACCAGGCTCGTATTTTTCAATATTCTTTAAAAGACCTTTTATGCTTTTTGCGGCATTGATTGCTCCGGTATCATGAAATTGGGGATCAAAGCTTCTTGAGACTTCATCAAGTTTTAACAGTATAGCAGAAAGGCTCTTAAAATAAGACCCTTTTTTCGTATCCTTTATTTTCTTTAAGATATTATCTGCAACTCCTTTTTTGTCAGTTACAACCGTTTTGGCATGGAAAACTAAAAGAAGCTTTTTTACCGCAGGGATACTCGTATCAAAACCTGCTTTTTCTACTTCCTTAATGAATTCGTCCTGTCCCTCTACCTTGGGGATATTGAACTCCATGTAGTTATTGATTCTGTCATAAAGTTCTGTGACAGCTTCGTCGAAGTCCTTATCTGACTTAATTTCTGCCTTTGTTTCTTTCTTTTCCTTGCCGGGAATAAGTCTCATGGAAGGAGTATTCCTGAATTTTTCATCTTCAAATCGCTTTTCCTCTTCCTCGCGGCGCTTTCTGTCCTCTTCGGCTTTGCGCTTTTCTTCTTCCTCGCGACGCTTTCTGTCCTCTTCGGCCTTGCGCTTTTCTTCTTCCTCGCGGCGTTTATTCTCTTCCTCGATGCGTTTTCTCTCTTCTTCCGCCTTGCGCTTTTCCTCTTCCTCACGGCGCTTATTCTCTTCCTCGATGCGCTTTCTTTCTTCTTCGGCCTTGCGCTTGTCCGCCTCTTCCCTCTCTTTGCGGACTCTCTCCTCTTCGCGGCGCTTGTTCTCTTCTTCGAGGCGCTTTCTCTCTTCTTCCTCGCGGCGGACTCTCTCTTCCTCGGCCTTCTTTGCGTCTTCCTCGGCCTTGCGCCTTTCAGCCTCTTCCTTTTCCTTGCGGGCATTTTCTTCTTCGCGGCGCCTGTTCTCTTCCTCGATGTGCTTTTTGTCGGCCTCTTTTTGGGCATTTATATCTTCCTGCCCGTCATGTATGACATTTCCACTGTTAAGGCCGGGATTTACTATCTCTTCATACCTGGCGACCGTTTTATCATAGATTGCCAATGCTCTGTGCTCGGTTACCAGATTATTTTTAGCCCAGTTAATAGCCTTTAGGTAATCCAGTTTCTCCTTAGGCGTTTTGAAAACGCCAAAAAAGAACTTGACCAGTTTCTGCATGTCATTATCATATTTTTGAGGGATTCCCCTTTGCTTCTTCTGATTAGGGTCAGGAATGGCACTCTCACCTTTTCTGTTCCTGATGTCTTTATTATATTGAATTTTCAGGGCATCAATAAACTCCTTGTCTGACTCCTCTTTCCATCCCGCCCGGGCTGCTTCCTTATAAACACTTTCATCATCTCTGGTCAGGTAATCGTTGACAGCTTCTCTCCTGTAATAATTAGCAAAGTCATCAAATGTATCACGCATACCTGTTGTATTGCCGGCATGCACCGCCACTCTTGCCTTAAACCTGTAGGTTTTGGCTTTGGAGTTAAATATCGAGACTACTGTACTGGTGACACCGATATACTCATCTCCATCTGTCTTTTTAGGCAGTTTAGTGAACTTCTCAAAGACAAGCTCAAGGAAGGGCAGATCCTTCTCAAGCTCCCACCCGTTAAGGAATGCCTTTTGCACGAAGTCATCATAAGTAATATCATCTGTGTATTTTTTACCTGCAAGTTCTTTTCTGCGCTCTTTAGATAGGCCCTCAAGGATAGACCTTGCCTTCTTTTCATATTCAGTCAGGTTATCTTTATCAGTATCCTTTATATCTGATATCTCGCCGGCCTTAAGCTTAAGACTATCCAGTGCTTTTTTTGAGGCGCCCAAATGCAGCCTGTTCTCGAACTTTGCTATTACAGTCATAAGCGGCTCAGCTTCTTTATACTCTTCAAGGAACTTATCGTATTTAGTATCAAGCCTGCCTTTGTATCTCTTCTTTGAGGAAAGAAACATCATATTAGTTCCAAAGTTGTTAATCAAACCTTCAATCTCTGAGTTCCGGAGATCATTTCTTTTTATATTCTTGTTCTCTTTTAAAACTGCGTTATCAGAATCATTAAGTATTATGATGACATTTCTGATTCCCGGGTTGTTGACATCAAGACCTGCTTTTTGGGCTTCTTCAAGGTAGTCTTCAAGGCCATCCTTGTCCATGAAGTCAGTGTCGATATCTGCAAACCTCTCAAGAAGGTCTTTTACACCATCCTCGTATTCCTTCTGATTTTGATAACTCTTCGGATATGTGCGCTTCTTTCTCTCTTCTCTTCTCTTTTGTCTCAGCTTATCTTCTTCGGCCTTTTTATCTTCTTCCTCACGGCGCTTCTTTTCTTCCTCGGCCTTCTTTGCTTCCTCGGCCTTCTTTGCTTCCTCGGCCTTCTTTGCTTCCTCGGCCTTCTTTTCCTCTTCAAAGCGTATTTTGGCCTCTTCTTCCTCGCGGCGCTTCTTCTCTTCCTCAGCCTTTTTTCTTTCTTCCTCTTCTTTCCTTGCTTTTTCTGCTGCCTCCTGCTCGGTCTTTTTATCGGCTGACTTCTCAGTGGTACTTATGACCTTCCCGCTCTTTACAACCTCCTTTAGCTCAAGAAAATGCTGCTTGGAGTCATTCTTGCCGTTCTCTCCGAAATCCTCAATTATCGTCAGAATAGCCTCAATCTGCGGAAGCGTAAGCTCGTTCTCAGGGATTTCCAGGATTGCTGCTCTTATCTTTTCAATAACGCTTTTGACAATTTCTGTATCCACGACCTCCTGAATTTCATATTCACTTGGATTGTCTTCGTCATATACTCTTTTTTCTTTTTTAATTTCTGTTTTCTCCAGCTCTTTGCAAACCTGTACAACAGAAGGCACAAAGGCCATTTTATCCCCTGACAGCTGTGAATCGAAAAGGAAGTCAAAAAACTTTTCTGCGTTTTTAAGAGTGTCAACATCTTCCCACCCCCTCGTAAGAACCACGCTCGTTCTGAATTGCGACTTCTCTCCTTTATAATAGTCGGGATCCTCTCTGAATGCCCGAAGTTTATACAGGTCTGCCAAGCCCTTATATTCTTCTTCGAATTGAGTTCCTGTAAATACGTCCTCCATGTTCTCAACTAATTTCATTTTGGCAACAGGACCTGCGCTGCCGTTCTCTTCAAACTCACGAATCCCTTTTATGCGGCTTTTAACCGTGTCTTCATTATCTGAAGTCGAAAGAGCCTCATAATCATTCTTATAAACAAACTCAATTAAACCCCTGTCTTTTTCCGTATCCCATCCATTTTCCCTCAGCTTTTCCATGTACTCATCAAGGTTTATTTCTTTTTTTAGCTTATATACGCTCAGTTCTCCTTTTGCTGATGCTTCCTTATCTCTCTTTTCCCTCTCCTCTCCGGACTTACGGACGTTCCTGGTAGTGCCTTTAGTGCTGAGGATTCTGGTTATTTCTTTATCAGATATCTCACCGGGATGTTCATCTTCATATTTTTCGAGTTCATCAATTAGGTCTGAATACTCAGTAATCGGGTAGACGTATTCAGCAAGTGTTACTTCCTGGAGTTCGGTAATCAGGCCGTCAATATACCTCCTAAGCACACTGAAACATTTTGCACTTGACGTTTTCCCCTCAGACCTTATCGTTTCAAACACCAATAGTACGTCCTTATATATATGCTCGTTTTCTCTCTCCTCCATGTCTATCACTATAAACATTGTAGTAGCCATATTTCGAATGGCAGGACGGGTCATGTCAAAGCCCAGATCCTCAATCTGCTTCATATAGCCCTGGAATCTCGGATCCTTATAGGGGCTCATTTTTGCCTTTCCAATCCCGTTGTACAGCTCTCTGATACCATCTTCATATTCCTGCCTGTTCATAATTCACCTCCATATATTAGTGATCACATTAATATCATGATGTTTATACGAAGAATCACATCTATTGTCAAATAAATTAACTTGCATTTTTCTTTCCATTATACCAAATATACAGAACTAATGCTGCGTCTCTTGTATATCTGCTGCACATCTGGTCCAGCTTCTTCATGACTTCTTTATCCCGTGTATAGACCACAGCGAAAGGTTCTTCCTTGTTCCAGTTGACTATGGTTTCACACTCTATTTTTTCAAGCTTACTCATAGCCCCTCCAATTCGTATTTTTCGAGTATAAACAATCATCAGCTGACGATGAAAATGAACACAGAAATTTATGGACAAAATAGATATCCATGTCATAACCAGTGTCTCAAAAGCATCATCAGCTGATGATAAAATCATATTGCCATTTCCATCGAGTGCTTGGCTTTCACAGCCTTATCGGTCGATATATCTTTATGCTCCGCAGCGTGCCTTTCCACAAAATTCTGCTTTTCCTTGCCTATCTCCTCTATGCCAAGCTCAGAGTTAAGCTCTTTGATCATGGTTGAAGCAGTTTTTCTGATTGTCTCCATAGATGCCTTGAGCTCTTTTGTATCCTTACCCTCACTCCAGGACGCTATATAGCCGAAGGAATAGTCAGATGTGTCGATGCCATAATGCTGGCATACAGTAAAAGCCACAGACTCCGCAATCTGTTCAGAGTCATTTCGCGATCTCTTTTCAAGACCTTCTGCTGAGATTTTGTCTCGGTCGTCGAGCCTGCTGTGGACCTGTTCATGGATCAGAGTTTTGATTGTCTGGACTTCCGACATATTCTCCTGAACAACTATTTTTTTATCAGCCATGCTGTAAAAGCCTTTGGCTCCGCTATCTATGTTTCCAAATTCGACCGGCACTATAGATATAGCCTTGAGAGCATCAATCATCTTTTCGTAATTCTCAACCTGACCGCCAAGTTCTTTCACACCAATTGTAGGAAGTTCTTTACCATCAGTATCAGACACATCGAATACGGTCGATACCTTAAATCCCGCAGAAACATATTCCGGCTTTTTATCAGGATGCAGGATTTTGTAATCCTCCATGGTCTGTCCCGGAGCCAGTATCGGAATCATATTATCCTTTTCCGGTTCCTCTTTCTTTTTGACCACAGGAGAAATAATCTTTATTCCCTTAGCGCCCTTCTTCACATATCTTCCGAAATTTCTGTTCCAGGCATGATAACCGGCGACCAGTGTCGCATCAGGCCTCTGCAAGGCTATAAGCAAAGTGTTGTTGAAACTGTAGGTGTGGAACTTCGCCATGGTACTGAGATAGTTCTTATAATTCTCGGAATTAAAAAGATTATGGACACCCTTCTCAAGTTTATCCATGACCGCATCCATTTTGGACTTCTCAAATTCTTCGTTCATAAACGCTCCTCCCAATATCGCTGTTCTTTACGCCTCAAATGAAACATCCATTCCACTCTCATAGCTCTGAAGAATGATTTCCTGGAGCTTCTCCCTGAATTCCTTTGTCACAGGATAAGCAATGTCCTTAAACTGCGCCTTTCCATTTTCATCAACAGTCTTCGTCTTGTAACTGGGCATGGACATGAAAAGGTTACCGGCCTTGCTCTCTACAATAGAAATATTCCTGACAGCAAAGCTGTTTCCAAAGGTTACTGTTGCAACTCCCTTTACTCCGTTATTAGCGTTCTCAAGTGCTTTTGTTCTTACATCGATCCTCATAATTGTTATCCCCCTCTTTATTGAAAAATATAGTTTTTGTGTTTTTGTTTTTTCTCCGGGTAACATCCCGGGACGACCTCAGCCTTTGGCTGGGTCGCATGCAAGCAGTGCATTTGTCGGACAAATGCTATTTGTGGCTTTTACAACGAGGTCTCTGACCTCGAGTTTTTGCTCGGCTGTGCCTTCGCTTTTTCTTTCTCTTCTGCTTCCTTCTCTGCAAGCAGAAGTTCAAGGTTCTTCCTTGCAACAAGGTAGTCCCTGGTCTCTTTTTTCAGCTTCACGTACTCAGCAACAT
>JAEEGJ010006008.1_pt1 | contig 37079 bp, 26 predicted proteins | sample 8958761 | NCBI WGS metagenome assembly JAEEGJ01 (sample SAMN16246546, study PRJNA631951) | gut metagenome | biome: gut microbiome; feature: rumen; material: RS-attached | host: Bos | place: Iran: Karaj | collected 2018-10
GCAATATCGACATCGCCGCCCCGACGGGCAAGGCCGGTGAAGTTTGCCGCCGCATGATCGAAGAACTCACTGCAGAACCGGAACCGGGCCGCAAGTACAAGGGCAAGGTCAAGACGATCCAGCCGTTTGGCGCATTCGTCGAAATCCTCCCGGGCCGCGACGGTCTCGTACACATCTCCGAACTTGCCGACCACCGCGTCGAAAAGGTCGAAGACGTTGTTCACGTCGGTGACGAAGTCGAAGTGCTCTGCCTCGGTGTCGATCCGAAGGGCAAGGTGAAGCTCTCTATCAAGGCTTTGCTCCCTCCGAAGGCCGCCCCGGCTGAAGCTCCGGCTGCTGAAGCTGCTCCGGAAGCACCAGCTCCTGAAGCTCCGGCAGAAGCCTAGTCCATAACGACTAATTCATATTAGCTTATCAAAAGAAACGCATGGCGCAAGTTATGCGTTTCTTTTTTATGCCTATCGCGCTTTTTTGAACAAAAAAAGGATTTTTTTAGGCATATCATGTTTTTTCGTGTAAAAATAGATTAGCTTTATAGAAAAAGCGTTAGTTGTGGATATGGGTTACATTTATTTGACATTGATGTTTGTTTTGTCGGCCGTCAACTTGGCGGTTCTTTCTCTACGTTATCAGAACCAGCGGAACAATTACGTCTATTACGTTTTTTACGCGATTCTTGTAACGAACTTTGGACATTGGCTGTTGGGCTTCTCGGAGTCTGTGGAAGGTGCCGTTATTGCAAACAAGGTCAACTACCTTGGCGCATCGTTCCTTCCGATGTTCATGTTCTTTGCGCTTCTGCAAATTTGCAAGATCAAGATTCCGAGATGGCTAAGCCTGTTCCTTGTCATTATGAGTTTTGGTATTTGCGCTCTGTCCATGACGGTGGGGTATTTCCCGGCTTATTATAAAACGGTGGAATATGTTGTTCGCGGTGGCGTGGGCAACTATGTTGCGACATACGGTTGGGGACATGCCATTTTCAATGCGTTCCTGATCGGTTATGTTTTGCTGGATCTTTGGATTATTATTCGTGCAATCTTGCATCAAAAGATGGTCTCGCTTAAAAATATCACGGCGATGATTGTCGGCGAAATTGCGACCATTTTGTCGTTCTTTGTGGCTCGTGCTTGGGATTGCGATATGCTGGTTATGCCATGCGTATTTGTCTTTGACCAAATTGTCTTGCTCTATATTTGCGACAACGTCAAATGGTACGATATTACGGCTTGCGTGATTGAATCGATAGAAACAGAAAATTCATATGCTTATATATCGTTCTCGATTGATGGCGCCTACTTGGGGGCGAATAAAATCGCGAAGGAGTTTTTCCCGGAAATAGTCAATATGAGAGTGGATGCCCGCTTGAAGGGCGAGACTGAATTGCAGCAGAGTTTTATGTCTTGGATTGAAAAGTACGGTAAATCCAAGATTTTGACGGATTATTGCCAGGAGGCTGGGCTCAGATATTCGGGACGTCATTATAAATGCGAAGTGAAGGTTTTGAGACAAGTTCATGGGAAGAATGTTTTCTTGTTCAGAATAGAAGACAATACGCAGGAACAGCGGTATATCGATGCTTTGGGACGTAACAATTCCTTGTTGCAGAAGAATATGGAAAAGACCGAAAGCGAAAAATTGTCGGTGCAGGAAAAATGGATTGTCGGTATGGCGCAGATGGCGGAAAGTCGTGCGGGAAACATGGACGGCCACATCAAGCGTACTAGCGAAGTCGTGAAGATTCTCGTGACGAAAATGCGGACGATGGGCGTGGATTTGTCCGACAAGTTCCTCGATGTGCTGGTTGCTGCAGCCCCGATGTACGATTTGGGCAAAGTGGCGATTGACGATGCCGTTTTGCGCAAGCCGGGCCGCTTTAACATTGACGATTACGAAGTCATGAAAACTCATGCGGAGAAGGGCGCGAACATTATCGAAAAACTCCTCTCCGACGTGAAGGACAGTTATTTTGTCAACGTTGCGAAAAACATTGCGCTTTATCATCATGAACGTTGGGATGGTTCAGGATATCCAGAGCAGCGCTCGGGCGAGAATATTCCGATGGAAGCGCGAATCATGGCCTTGGCCGATGTCTATGATGCTTTGGTGAGCAAGCGTTGCTACAAGGAACGCATGTCGTTCAGGGAGGCCCGCGACGTTATTTTGGCTTCGATGGGCAAACAGTTCGACCCGCAGTTGAAGGATTGCTTCTTGTATTGCCAGGAACAGTTGACGGAATATTATTGTTCTGTAGATCATTAATTTGTTGAACTTGTTAACGAGAATGTTATGTTTGTTATTTACTATTTGATTGCAATGTGCGTGTTTTCGGGGATTAACGCCTGTTTGCTTTCGTGCTTTTATCGCAGGCCGTTGAATTCCTTTTTTACGGCGTTTTTCTTTTCGATAGTCCTTGCTGATTTTGGACATCTGTTCCTTGCTCTTTCGACGACAATCGAAGGCGCTATTGTTGCAAACAAAGTTTGCTATTTGGGTTCGTGTTTCTTGCCGCTATTGCTGTTTTTATTGATTTGTCGCCTGTGCTCGTTTAATATTCCGAGGTGGGTGAAACTGATATTGTTTGCCTACAGTACGCTTGTGTTTGCACTTTCTTGTACGGTTGGCTTTAGCGATATCTTCTATGAATCGGTGCGGTATGTTGTTCTGAACGGATTCGGTAGTTATATGCCGACTTACGGACCGGGGCATATTCTGTGGAATATTCTTCTGTATTCTTACGTTATTGCAAATATCGTGGTCATTGTCCTTGCCGAAAGACAGAAACGCAATGTGAGCTACAGGACTTTGTTTGCTATTGCGACCTTGGCCTTTTTCTCCATAGGCTTGTTTATTGTGGCTCGCTACATGGAAAACGATACGTTGCTGATGCCGCTTGTCTATTTAATCGACGAACTGGTCCTGCTTTATATTTGCGCATTGGTGAAAATGCATGATGTGATGAATACCGTTCTTGAATCGCTTGAAGCTGAAAATACGGCCGCTTATTTGGCGTTTTCACCGAAAGGGCTTTACTTGGGCTGTAACGATATCGCGACCAAGTTTTTCCCGGAATTGTTGGATTGCCGCGTAGACCATATTTTGCCGAGAAAGATGGCCATGTCCAAAATATTCAGGAGAGGTATGAACCTGTTGAAAGGGACGAGCGGTGACACGGTTTATCGTTTCTCGTACAAGGATCATTTCTATAAGGCCGTGATGCGGAATGTGCTCCAAAACAAAAAAACGCAGATTTTCTTGTTTCGCATAGAAGATGAAACCAATATCCAACGCTACATTGAAAGGTTGGATGCCAACAATACGGAACTTGCGGCGCTCATCAAGAACAATAAAGACCAAATTCGTTTGTTCCAAAACCAGATGCTTGTGGGCATGGCCGAAATGGTGAACAACAAGGATGGTATTACTGGGGCGCATCTCAAGCGTACAAAGGAAGTCGTGAGCATTCTTGTTTTCAAGATGCAGAAAGATCCGAGTCTGAATTACTCAAAAGAATTTTATGAGGATATGATCGCGGCTGCGCCGATGCATGATATCGGAAAGATTGCGATTGATGATCATGTGCTTTGCAAACCGGGTAAGTTTACCGAAGCGGAGTATTCCGAGATGAAAACCCATGCCGAGAAGGGAGCTATCATCATCAAGAACCTGCTTTCGAATTTCCAGAGCGAGTTCTTTGTCGAAATTGCGAAGAATATGGCCGGTAGCCATCATGAACGTTGGGATGGCAGTGGATACCCGTATGGGTTGAAGGGGGAGAATATCCCGCTGGAGGCCCGTGTGATGGCTGTTGCCGATGTATATGATGCACTCGTGAGTAAGAGGTGCTATAAGGAGCCGTTCTCCTTTGAAGAGGCTTATGATATCATCGACAAGTCGATGGGACATCACTTTGACCCGAGTCTCAAGAAGTATTTTGACCAGAGCCGTGAAGAGTTGGAAGCCTTCTACAAGAAGGAATGCGAAGCGGAAAGAGCTGAAGTTGAAAAGGGCTAATTAGTTGACGCCTTTGGCGTGAATGACGATAGCTCAAAATGGGATTTATTTCTAATTGGCGCCCTTGGGGGCGCTTTTGCTTTTACTAAATTTGGGCTATGCTAGAATTTACGACACTTCCGTATGTCGCTGACCGCTTCAATGCGGTTCGCAGGGAAACTGTACAAGTCCGCGTTGGCGAGGCTTTGATAGGGGGCAACGCCCCCATTTTAGTTCAGTCCATGACCACCACCAAGCCGAAGGACGTCGAAAAGACTGTGGCCGAGACTTTGGCGCTCGCCAAGGTGGGCTGTGGCTTGGTTCGTATTACGGCTCCAACTTTTGCTGATGCTGCGGGTCTTGAAGAGGTGATGAAACGTGTACGCGCCGCAGGTTGTACCGTGCCCGTTTCTGCAGACATTCACTTCCAGCCGAAGGCCGCTTTTGAAGCGCTGAAGTGGGTGGAAAAGGTTCGCATCAATCCGGGTAACTTCGTGGATACCGGCATTTTGACGCTGGATCAGCAGACGGACAAGTTGTTTGATGAGGGCAAAGAAAAGGTTGCCGAAGCTTTTACGCCGTTCGTGCAAGAGGCGAAACGCCTCGGCCGCGCCATCCGCATTGGCGTGAATCACGGTTCCTTGAGTGCCCGTATGATTTACCGTTATGGCGACACCGTGGAAGGTATGGTGGAAAGCGCCTTGGAATATTTGGCGGTTTGCGAAGCGGAACATTTTGACCAGGTTGTCTTGAGTCTCAAGTCGAGCAATCCGCGTGTGGCGATTGCCGCCTACCGCATGCTTGCCGCTCGCTTGAAGCAGGAACATTTTAAGCCGTACCCGTTCCACGTGGGCGTGACGGAAGCGGGCGCGGGTGCCGACGGACGACTGAAGTCGGCCGCGGGCATCGGCGCACTGTTGCTCGATGGCCTTGCTGATACGATTCGCGTGTCGTTGACCGAAGATCCGGTGGCCGAAGTCCCGGTGGCGCAGGATCTCATCAAGGCTTGTGCATTGCCTTCTGCGCCGACGGCCTATAACGTGCCGGTTCTTGAAAAGGATCCGTACCATTACGAACGCAGGGTGACGACGCCTGTCGCGATTTCCGGTGTGGAAATTGGCGGTGCAAATCCGGTGAAGGTCGGCGTGAAGGCCGATGCGATTGCACTCACCGGCGAACGCCGCAACGCGGAATTTGCCTTGCCGAGCCTTTCTGAAAAGCCGGTCGTGGAATTCAAGGATGCGATGGACATTGCGGGGTTCGCTGCGAATCCGGCGAGCGTGCCCGCAGGTTCCGTGTTCTGCTATACGGGAGCTGAGATGGTCTCCGGCGTGCGCGCTTTAGCGGCGGCTCTGGAGTCGGCGAAGCGCCAAGACCCGATTTTGCTTTACGCTAAGATTAACGACAGCGAATGCGACATGCTCCGTGTTTCCGCCGACATCGGTAGCCTCGTCACCGACGGTCTTGGCGATGCCGTTGTTATTGACGGCTACAAGGGCGCCAAGGAAAGTGTTCTGCTCGCATTCGACATTTTGCAGGCCGCCTACTGCCGCCGCAGCAAGACGAACTTCATTAGCTGCCCGAGCTGCGGTCGCACCCTCTACGACATCCAGCAGGTGATGGGCAAAATCAAGGCCCGCTTCGGACATCTCTCGGACATTTCTATCGGCATCATGGGCTGCATCGTGAACGGCCCGGGCGAGATGGCGGATGCCGACTTCGGCTATGTCGGAGGCGGCCCCGGCCGCATCACCTTGTTTGAAGGCAAGACGGCTGTCAAAAAGAACATTCCCGAAGAGGACGCCATCGAGGAACTCGTGAATTTGATTAAGGAGCGCGGCCGCTGGATTGACCCGTAACGCGCCCCTCAAGATTTTAAACATTAACAAAGGACATAAAAATGGCAACTATTAAGACGATGAACAACATTTCCAAGAAAGGCTTGAGCCTGTTTGGCTCGTTCTACCAGGTTTCCGACTCCGTCGAAAATCCGGATGCCATCTTGGTGCGTTCCGCCCAGGTTGATACCGACAACTTTGACGGCCTCTTGGCTGTCGCCCGCGCCGGCGCTGGCGTGAACAACATCACCATCGACAAGGCCTCTGCAAAGGGCATCTGCGTGTTCAACACGCCGGGTGCAAACGCCAACGCCGTTGCCGAACTCGTGATGACCGTGCTCGGCATGGCCGTCCGTAACGTGGACAAGGCCGCTGCTTGGGTCAAGAACCTCGACACCACCGACCCGGACCTCGCAAAGACTGTCGAAAGCGGCAAGAAGAAGTTCGCCGGCATGGAACTCGCTGGTAAGACTCTCGGTGTGATTGGCCTCGGCAAGATTGGCGTGCTCGTCGCTAACTATGCTCGTTGGAAGAACATGCGCGTCATAGCTTACGAACCGTATCCGAACGCAAACAACATGCATGAACTTTCCAACAAGGTCGAAATTGCAGACCTCGACACAGTGATTGCGAAGTCTGACTTCCTCACCGTTCACGTTCCGTTCATCAAGGGTGTGACCGAAAACCTCCTGAACCGCAAGAACCTCGCCGGCTTCAAGGGCAGCTACATCATGAACTTCGCCCGTGGCGGTATTGTCGAAATGGATCCGGTGAATGAAATGCTCGCTTCTGGTTCCCTCCAGGGCTACCTTTGCGACTTCCCGACAGCAGACCTCATCAAGAACGACAAGGTGACTTGCTTCCCGCACCTTGGCGCCTCTACCGAAGAAGCCGAAGAAAACTGTGCCGTGATGGCCGTCGAAGAATTGAAGGACTACATTGAATTCGGTTGCGTCCGCAATTCCGTGAACTTCCCGGCCCTCGTCGATCACCCGCATGCCGGCGTCAAGAGCCGCGTCGTGGTCATCAACCAGGACGTCCCGAACATGATTTCCGAAATCACGAAGGTGTTCGGTGCCGAAGGCATCAATATTGCCTCGTTCAGCAACAAGAGCAACGGCAAGATCGGCTACAACCTCGTTGACGTGGAAAGCAAGGTCGATGACTCCATCATCGAAAAGCTCTCCAAGCTCGACAAGGTCATCAAAGTCCGCGTGATCCACTTCTAATTCTAATTTTCGTACATCTTTTCAATTTGTTCGGCGTATCGCTTTTCTGCAGCGGTGCGCCGAATTTTTAATGTGGGCGTCAATAGCCCAGATTCTATGGTGAGTTCATCGCCAATCAAAGTCCATTTGCGAATTTGTTCCCAATGGTTCAGTTTCTTGTTGATGTGCTCGATATGGCGCTGAATAGAAGCTTGGATAATTGGCGATTCCAGTGCGTTCGCAATGGAATAGTTCTCGTTTTGAGGCTTGAGCATGCGGCGGGCGCCAACGGGGTTTAGCCAAATGATGGCCGAAACGAATTTATGGTCGTTCGCGATGACGAGAGCCTGTTCTATCAGCGGATGTCGTATGATTTCAAGTTCAATGGGATTTGGACTAACGTATTTCCCGGTACTTGTTTTTAAAAGTTCCTTGATACGCCCTGTAAAGTACAGATAGCCGTCGTCGTCAAAGTAGCCTTGGTCTCCAGAATGGTAAAATCCGTCTTCGGTGAAAATTTGTGCGTTCAAATCGGGGCGGTTGTGGTAGCCTCGGAAAACGCTTTCGCCGCGAACGAGAATTTCGTTGCATTCACCGATTTTGACATCGAGGTGGGCGAGGGGCTTGCCGATGGAACCGGGCTTGATAGCTTGTTCGCAATTTGCGGAGACGACCGGCGAGCATTCCGTCATGCCGTAGCCTTCGAAAACGGGAAGCCCGATGTTTAGCAAAAAGCGCAAAATGGATTTGTTCAATGCGCTGCTGCCCGAAATAATCATACGGAAGTTGCCACCGACGGCATCGCGCATTTTTTTATAGACGAAAAAGTTGAGTAGCCAGTGGATGAGGTTCCGTGGCTTGTTCGGGTCTTTAATTTTTGCAATTTTGATGGCGTGCTTGATGATAATCCGTTTGAATCCCTTGGCTCGGTCAGCCGATGTTGTCATGCTTTCGTAGAGACGTTCGAGAATGCGGGGCACGACAATCATGACGGATGGGCGAACTTCGCGTAACATGTGCGAAAGATTCTGGGGATTGTCACCAAAGTAAATGGGAACACCATTTTGGATGTAAACGTAGACCGCCATTCTTTCGAGAACATGCGCTACAGGGAGAATCGTGAGGCATGTGTCTTTTTTGCTGTTGAAGCGGAACATCGGAAGTAAATTTTGAATTTGTACTAACATGTTCCTGTGCGTGAGTTCAACGCCTTTTGGTCGCCCTGTGGAACCGCTGGTATAGATGATACTGAAAATGTCATCGGGGTGGATGGTTTCCAGTTGCCTGTCAATCCATTTTGCTTGTTCCTTGTTGGCGAGAATTTCGTTCCCTTTTTTAATGAGGTCGTCCCAATAAATTCCGTTCGCGGGGAGGAACGAGTCGTTGTCTATACAGATGATTTTGTTGAAAATGGACAACATTTCGAGGAGCGGAATGTCAAGATCTTCGATGGTGTTGATAACGAGAATCTTGATGTTTGCATCGCTGCTCTGGAATGCAAAATTTTCGGATGAAATGTTCGGAAAAAGCGGGACAACGCATGCGTGGTTCAGCTGGACCGCCATGTCGGCGATAAGCCAGTTGGGGGAACTGGGTGCGATAATCCCGACGCTTTCGTTTTCTTGGAGCCCGAGTTCGTGTAGTGCAAGCGCCAGCGCCAAAGTATTGGACTTTAACGTTTTTTTGGAATACGAAAACCATTCACCGTCTTTACGGTGATACCATCCTTTGAAATCGGAACGGTCGCAGTTCGCAAGGAACATGGCCGGCAAAGATGTGAATGGAATTTCCTCCATGTCTTTAAAATAACATTCTATTTTGCAATAGCTCAATTTTTTTGAAATTTTTCAGTATATTTTGGATATGCTGAAGAAATTAAGTGATTACGAGAAAGAACTTTTGGAAATGGTAGAGGCGGGGGTGCCTTTGACGGCGGAACAGCTCTTGTCGGTGCGAACGCATATCGGCTTTTTTCAGCATGAACGCCTGGTGCACGAACTTGTGATGATTTTGTTTGCGCTATTGACTGTGGGCGGGATCCTTTTTGTGGTCGTAATGCCTGAAATTCCTGTAATGTTGCTTGATGTGCTGTTTTTTGCGCTTTTGGTGCCGTACGTGAAACATTACTACGGACTTGAAAACGGCGTGCAGAGATTGTACGACGTTTATGAACGGTTGGAAAGATTGTAGGAATGGTGACCCCGCAACGGTGTGCGGGGTGACATTTTGACTGGAATAACAATGAAAAATCCCCGCTCAGTGGCGGGGATAAATGCTTTAATGCGAGACTATTTTTACTTCTTCGGGGTGATGAATTCCATGCCACCCATGTACGGGCGAAGCACTTCAGGAATCTTGAGCGAGCCGTCTTTCTGCTGGTAGTTGTCGCAGATGCCGACCATCACGCGTGGAGTGGCGAGGCCGGAACCGTTCAGCGTGTGAACGTAGACGTTCTTGCCGCCAATCTTCGTCTTGATGTTGGCGCGGCGAGCCTGGTAGTCTTCGAAGTTCGAGCAGGAACTGACTTCGAGCCACTTCTTTTCGACCGGAGCATAGACTTCGAGGTCGTAGCACTTGGCGGCACCGAAACCGAGGTCGCCCTTGCAGAGTGCGAGGCGGTGGTACGGAAGGCCGAGCTTTTCGAGGAGCTTTTCGCCGAAGCGGGTGAGCTCTTCGTGGTCTTCGTAGCTCTTTTCCGGGTGAGCGAAGTAAACCATTTCGACCTTGTTGAACTGGTGCAAGCGGAGGAGACCGCGGGTGTCTTTGCCGTAGCTGCCAGCTTCGCGGCGGAAGCATGCGGAGTAAGCGCAGATGCGCTTCGGAAGTTCAGATTCCGGAATCACTTCACCGGCGTAGAGGTTCGTGAGCGGAACTTCTGCAGTCGGGATGAGGAACAGGTCGTCATCCTTGTCGCAGCGGTACATGTCTTCTTCGAACTTCGGGAGCTGACCCGTGCCGCGCATGGTGTTGCGGGTGACGAGGTACGGCGGAGTGAATTCTTCGAAGCCGGCCTTCATGTGTTCGTCAAGGAAGAACTGGATGAGGGCTCGTTCGAGGCGAGAGCCCCAGCCGCGGTAAACCGGGAAGCCAGAGCCAGAAATCTTGGCGCCACGTTCAAAGTCAAAGATGCCGAGGCGTTCGCCGAGGGTCTTGTGGTCCACGCGGGCGAAGTCATCGTTCTTGGTGTAGAAGTCAAACGGAATCGGACCGTCTTTTTCGACAACGTTATCGCTGGAATCCTTGCCTTCCGGAGAACGCGGGGCAATGTTCGGAACGTGCATGAGCATTTCGGTCTGCTTGTAGTCAAGTTCCTTGAGCTTCTTGTCGAGTTCGTCAATCTTGTTGCCGAGTTCGCGTGTGGCGGCTTGGGCTTCGTCAGCGTTTTCGCCCTTTTTCTTGAGTTCGCCAATGCGCTTGGACTGGGCGTTGCGTTCGCTCTTGAGGCGTTCGACTTCGGTGAGGAGCGGGCGGCGTTCGTTATCGACGGCGAGCACGTCACGAAGGCTTACGGTCGTATATTTCTTTTCGGTTTCAGCAATATAATATTCCGGATTTTCGCGGATTTTCTTAATGTCAAGCATTTTATGCCTCGGTTGAAAATTTTACGCGGGAAAAGATAGAAAAGTAGGAAGTAGGAAGTAGGAAGTAGGCAGTAAAAAATGTAATGAAAACCAATGACCATCGACCAATGACTAACGCCGTTCAGGATGACGTCACTAAGTTCTACCAACCAATAACTTAAAAAAATGTTACACAACGTAGCTGTTGTTTGTCTTTACATCGCTATTTAATCGGGACATGATGTCCCGATTATTTTTGAATATAAATTGGTAGATAGGGTATAGAAGAGAACATTGGGCTAAAAAAACGAAGGAATCCTGAGGAGTACAAAAATGAAATTTCCTTTATTACTACTAGTTGCCGCGTCATTCTCTTTCGCTCAATGGGGCGGTGGCGGTGGCGGAAAATCCATCAACGACTACAAAAAGATATCTGTTTCGGGCAGAGAAGTCTATGTCTATGCTCCGTCCAATCTTGCAGACAATAGCCCGTTGCTCATGTCTTTCCACGGCATGGACCAGGACCCCAATTACCAGCAGTCCAATACCCACTGGGAAGCGGTTGCTGATACGGCGGGCTTTGTCGTAGCCTATCCTAAGGGCGCAACGGGTTACAGCACCTGGGATATCAACGGTGACAAGGATACCAAATGGATTACGCAGATTATCGACCAGTTGGCCACTGACTATAAGATTGACAAAAAGCGCGTGTATATGTCGGGCTTCTCCATGGGCGGCATGCTCTCTTACCATGCCATGGGCAAGATTGCCGACAAGATTGCAGCCTTTGCTCCCTGCTCCGGTTACCTGATGATGGGTGCCGGCACGGCTCAGCGTCCGGTGCCTATATTCCATACTCATGGAACTAGCGACAACGTGGTGGGCTATGATGGTCTTGAAAACAACCTGAAGAGTTACCGCAACCAGTTCAAGTGCCCGTCGCAGGCGCAAGTCGAGAACAACCACCCGAACAGCGAGAACAAGGCTACGCTCTACACTTGGGGCCCGTGCGACAATGGTATCTACGTGAAGCACTTGAAGCTCGAAGGCCGTCAGCATAGCCCCTCCAAGGCTGATGTTTCCGATATCTGGAACTTCGTGAAGGGTTATGACCTGGATGGTCCTATTGGCGCTAGCAAGCCGGAATCCTCTTCCAGCGAAGTCGCCTCTTCGGCGGATGCCGCGAAGTCCTCCAGCAGCGCAGCCACGGAACGTTCTTCTTCCAGTAGAAGCCATCGTTCGTCTTCCAGCGCTACAGCCGGATCTTCTTCAGCCGGTCACCATTTTGGAGTGAGTTCGTCAGGCACGCAAGCCCTGCCCATGGATCCGAGCTTGCGCTTTGTTTCTGTATATAAGTCCTCTGACAACTACATCGTAGTCGCCAATGCTCAGGGCAAGTCCATCACCGTGTTCAACAGCCTCGGCAACGTCGTTAGCTCCACCCGCGCTCTCGGAAGTGCGCAGAAGGTCTATACGGGTGCCAAGGGCGTGTACATCGTGAAGGTCGGCTCTAGGACGTTCAAGACCTCGCTCTAAGATTTAACGGAATTCATACTTTAAAAACCTCTCTTTTTAAAGGCACTCTCTTCGGGGAGTGCTTTTTTTTATTTCGTCATTCGCCTTGCACATTTGTTTTTAAATTTACGGCATGATTTCCAGGAATATGTCCCGATTGTTGTTTTTTGCTGTAATCGCTTTTGTCGCAAGCCTTTTTTCCGGCTGCTACAGCTTTACCGCCAGTACGCTCCCGAGCCACATCAAGACGGTCAATATTCACGAGGTGGACGACAAGACTCTTGACCCGGTGCTTGCTAACAACATTCATACCGCTGTCGTCGATATGTTCAAACGCAATGCGGGCGGTGTTCGTCTTGTGAACGAAGACGCCAATGCCGATTTCGAAATTACTTTGTTGAACTACACCAACAAGCCTGAAAACTACAACAGCAACAGCGACGTGGAAACGTATCGCGTCACAATCCGCGTAGAAGTCAAGTTTTATGATAACGTAAAAGATAGAATCATCTACGAAAGCAAGTCGCTTTCGGCAGATGGCGTCTATGACGTACAAGCGAATGAGACCGAAGACCGCCATGGTCAGACGCGTGCGATTGAAAAACTCCAGGACCTGATAGTCTCGAACGCCCTTGCGAAGTGGTAGCCTTGGCTGCCCATAAAAAAAGCGACTCGGCAATGCCGTGAGGATCACTTCGCTTTGCCGAGTCTGGGGTTGGTTTGGAGTACTATAAATATGCTTTATTTTTTCCGATTTGTTAAGCCCAAATCAAATTTTTTACGAAAAAAAACATGGATAATTCGGATTTTTAGAGAAACTGGTTCAAAGTTACCCGATTTTCGTTGAGTAGTGCTTCGGTCAGCGTGCTTCCCTTGTAGGTTAGCTTCAGCGAAAAGAATGGTTCGCCGCGTTCGAGGAGCGCGAGGAATATCAAATCGCCGTCCCAGTGTGGCAGTTCGCGGACCTTTTGCTTATCGACCCATTCCAAAACGCCCTCGTCGCAGTCCTTGAGCGAACCTTCGAACTCGGTCGCCGTAAAGAGGTGCATGAATTCTGTTTCGTTCATGCCGTCGCTGATGAACGTGACGATACCGCGGTACTTGGGGCGGATTAGCGTAAGTCCTGTTTCTTCAAGGGCTTCGCGGCGGATACAGTCTTCGGGGGATTCCCATTCCTCGAACTTGCCGCCGATGCCGATCCACTTGTCCTTGTTGATGTCATTCTTTTTCTTGATGCGGTGGAGGAGCAAGTATTTGCCGTTTTGCTCGATGTAGCAGAGAGTCGTGTTGATCATACAGGCGAAATATAGAATTGTTTGTTTTTTGACATGTTTTGAGGAAAGTTTTCAAAAAATATTGAGCTGATGGCGTCGTATAAATGTATAATTATTGTATGAATTACGAAATTATTGGCTGGGAATATGCAAAATTGGGTTAAAGAAATCGTCGTAGATTCAAAATTTGAAAATGTCCGGACTCTTACGGAGTTCGTTGAAAGCTCCCTTGAACCGTACAATCCGTCATCCAAGGCTTTAATGCAGATTGGCGTGGCGATTGACGAACTGTTCAGCAACGTTGTGCGTTACTCGGGTTCGGCGAACATGAAGCTTATCCTGAATGTGAACGAGGACGTGCTGACGGCAAAGCTTACTTTTATTGACGAAGGTGTCGAGTACGACCCGTTGAAGAAGACGGACCCGGACGTGACGCTTTCGGCTGAGGACCGTGAAATTGGCGGGTTGGGTATCTTTCTCGTGAAAAAAATCATGGATGGCGTTGAGTACAAACGTGATGGACAGAAAAATATCTTGACAGTTGTCAAAAAACTTGCTTAATTTATTGTAGATTTTAAGAACAAAAACGAGGCTTAGAATGAAAATCGAAAAAAATGTGGATGCTTCTAATATGTCACTTGCTTTAGAGGGACGTTTGGATACGATGACTGCGCCTTTGCTTGAATCTGAAATTCAGGGCAAACTGGAGGGTGTCACCAACTTGGAATTTAATTTTGCCAAGCTGACGTATATTTCTTCGGCGGGGTTGCGCGTGCTGCTTGCCGCCCAGAAGATTATGAACAAGCAAGGTAAAATGATTATCAAGAACGCTTGTGCTGAAATCAAGGAAATTTTCGAGGTAACGGGATTTTCAGATATTTTGACGGTTGTCTAAAATCTGGATACGTGTTTATATGGAATAAAAAACGGCACCTGCGGGCGCCGTTTTTTTATATGTCATTGTTATCCTGGCTTTGAACCGAGGATTGTCTTCCTGAAGCCTTCGACTTCAACTCAAGATAATCGTCATCCTGAGCGGAGGGCGTAGCCCGTAGTCGAAGGATCCAGTACTGAATTACTTCACGCCAATAAGAGACAGGTCGCGGACAGCTCCTTTATCGGCACTAGATGCCATGGCGGCGTATGCCTGCAGAGCCTTGGACACCTTACGGTCGCGGTTCTCAGGTTTCCATGCCTTGGCGCCGCGGGCTTCCATTTCCTTGCGGCGTTCGGCGAGTTCGTCGTCGGTGAGCTGCACGTTGATGGAGCGGTTCGGGATGTCGATTTCGATGACGTCGCCCGTGTGCACGAGGCCGATGTTACCCTTGTTGGCGGCTTCCGGAGAAGCATGGCCAATGGAAAGGCCGCTCGTACCGCCGGAGAAACGACCGTCGGTGAGGAGGGCGCAGGACTTGCCGAGGTGACGGCTCTTGAGGTAAGAGGTCGGGTAGAGCATTTCCTGCATGCCGGGGCCACCCTTCGGGCCTTCGTAGCGGATGACGACCACGTCGCCAGCCTTCACCACGTTCGGGTCGAGAATGCCCTTCACGGCATCTTCCTGGCTTTCGAACACCACAGCGGGGCCGGTGAACTTGAAGATGGATTCATCGACGCCGGCAGTTTTCACGATGCAGCCGTCCACGGCGAGGTTACCGTACAGAACGGCGAGGCCGCCGTCCTTGGTGTAGGCGTGTTCGCCGTCGCGGATAGCGCCGTTAGCGCGGTCGAGGTCGTGATCCGGGTACATGAAGTTCTGCGAGAAGGCGACCAGGTTGTACTTGCGGCCCGGACCGGCGAGGTAGCGCTGCTTGGCTTCTTCGGTCGGGTTGCGCTTGAGGTCGTTGAGTTCCAGGGCTTCACCCATTGTCTTGGCGTGAACGGTCTTGGCGTCCTTGTGGAGCAGGCCCATGCGGTCGAGTTCACCGAGGATGCCCATGATGCCACCGGCGCGGTTCACGTTTTCGATGTGGATGTTGTGGACGGTCGGGGCAACCTTGCAGATGCACGGCGTGTTGCGGGAGAGGCGGTCGATGTCCTTCATGGTGAAGTCGACGCCAGCTTCCTGGGCCACGGCGAGCAGATGGAGCACGGTGTTGGAGGAACCGCCCATGGCGATGTCGAGGCGCATGGCGTTTTCGAAGGCGTCCTTCGTGGCGATGCTGCGCGGGAGGATGCTTTCGTCGTTATTGTCGTAATACTGGTGGCAGAGTTCCACGATGCGCTTACCGGCGGCTTCGAAGAGCTTCTTGCGTTCGGCGTGGGTGGCGACGATGGTGCCGTTACCCGGGAGGCTAAGGCCGAGAGCTTCGGTAAGGGAGTTCATGGAGTTTGCGGTGAACATGCCGGAGCAGGAACCGCAAGTGGGGCAGGAGTTGGCTTCGATGGCGGCCACGTCTTCGTCGCTCACGGAACTGTCGGCGGAATCAATCATGGCGTCAATCAGGTCGAGGGCGCGGTCCTTGCCGTCCTTCGTGGTCACGTGGCCCGCTTCCATCGGACCGCCGCTGACGAAGATGGCGGGGATGTTGAGGCGCATGGCGGCCATGAGCATACCCGGAGTCACCTTGTCGCAGTTGGAAATGCATACGAGGGCGTCGGCGCGGTGGGCGTTGGCCATGTATTCGGTTGAGTCGGCGATGAGGTCGCGGCTCGGGAGGCTGTAAAGCATGCCGTCGTGGCCCATGGCGATACCGTCGTCCACGGCGATGGTGTTCATTTCCTTGGCGACACCGCCTGCGGCTTCGATCGCGCGGGCGACAACCTGGCCCAAGTCCTTCAGGTGGACGTGTCCCGGAACAAACTGGGTGTAGCTGTTCACCACGCAAATCACCGGCTTGCCAAAGTCTTCCACCTTGGTTCCTGTTGCGTGCCAAAGGGCGCGTGCACCGGCCATTTCACGGCCTTCCATAGTCTTGAGCGAACGAAGTTTCGGCATTTTTATCCTCTTTAGTTGTCAAGGCGTCCCTTCTACAGCAGTCATTTCGACCCCATAGCTGTCATTCCGGCCCTGTGCCGGAATCTCCTTTAACGGGAAAATCGCCATTTGTTAATGTAAAAAATGTAGCAAAAAACTTTTTGACACGCTGTTCAGGGCGCAAATGTGCGATGAATCTGGTCCCAAGGAGCCTCCCAACAGTGAATTTACTGTGAAAACTGTCACAAACACTCAATAATATATTACAAAAATATTACAGACTCTTTTTGTAGGGTGCTAATCTTATTATACTTACAAAAAAATAAGAGGCTAAATATGGAGAAAAAAATCCAATTTATCAGAAAGTTAGTACTCCTTACATTGCTCATGCTGGGGGCTGGCTCGGCTTTTGGTGCTGATTGCCTTGAAACGGCAACCATTTGGAAAGATTGTGTATCCCAGCCTAAAGACACTACAATTAATGGTGTCACGTACAAAAAAATAACGACTGAAAAAGAATTGGCATGGTTGTCAAAAAATTATGGAAATAATGCCATTCTATTGAGCGACTTGGATATGGGTGGTAAACTTTGGGTTCCGATTGCGGCTGGTGATGGTGGTGGTACAAGAAAGTATGGAAAAGTTTTTGATGGCAACCACCATAGAATATCAAATCTTTATATCAATGCAGAAGAATTTGTCAATAGTAACGACGATAATTATAAAAAGAATGCTCAAAATTTGGGTTTTATCGGTTGTCTTACTGGAACTGTAAAAAATCTCATTATTGAAAACATATCTGTTTATGGATATGGAAGCGGCTTTTTATCGGCCGCTAATGTTGATACGGAGGCAAAGCCACTTTCTATAGGTACGGTTGTTGGTTGGCAGAGTGGTAATAACAGTTTAGTTGAAGGCTGCTATGTAACAGGCAAGATTATTACTAGTGGTGACGGTCAAGCTGTTGGTGGTGTTGTTGGAAATATTGGTGGTGGAACAATTAAGAATTGCGTGAGTTATACTTCTATTGATGCAAATGGCAAGGCGTACGTTGGTGGTATTGTTGGGTATACAAAAAAATATGAAAACGGATCAGACGTAATTTCTTCGTGTGTTTATGCAGGAAATAGTCTTTCCAGTACAGGAAGCGGCGCTGTAGGTGCTATTGTCGGTTACCAGTATAAGGGAAATGTTACTATTTCTGATGTGGTATATGATAGTGATCTTAGTGTTGATGGCGAACCGATTAACGGTTTTGGAGCTACAAATGGTGGTGATGTAAACGGACAAAGTAGTCCAACTCTTGTATACTTGGGCGAGCAAACTACTTCTGTAGGTGAACTGAATGCAGAAAACATTATTTGCGCTTTGAATGGAACGGAAGCTGATGGTGAGACTTGCAAGACTGAACCATGGGAAATGGGAGAAACATCTCTTTCTCTGAATGGCTATGGAGAGGATGGTTATAAGATTACATTTGATGCGAATGGAGGTTCTTTTTCCAATAGCTCTACGACTTTTGTCAAATATGTGAAGGCGGATTACATTATTAATAACGAAGGTGTCGAAAATCCTTCTTGGGATGAGGACCATGCATTTGCCGGTTGGTCCAGCAAAAATAGTCCAGAAGATAATGAAGCCTATATGAATCCGGCAAATGCGGTTGTAACTATTAAGGCTATCTGGAATCCTGTCTACACAATTACTTTTTCTGCTGTTAACGGAACTCTAAATGGATATTTCCCGGATGAGCAGCATTCTACGTCTCAAACAGTGAAAGTTGAACAGGGAAAGCAAATCTCGGTGCAGGGCTTTGACAGGCCGACATCGTTTACACAAAACGGAATTAAGTATAATTTCGTGGGCTGGGCTAATGCAGAGAACCCCGATCCAGATCATATTGAAAATTATGATCCTAACGATCCTCAAAATGCTTATGTGGAAAATGGACTTGATAACCTTCCTGTCGCAACAGGCAACATGACTTTGGTTGCTGTGTGGACTACAGCAGATGTTTGGACAGTTAGTTTCTTTGCAAATGATGAGTCTGTGGCATCGTATGTCAGTTCTGTTTATAATAACGAAAAAGCTACTGCATGGACTGCGGAGCGTACAGGCTATACCTTTGCTGGATGGTATGAGAACGAAAACTTTGATGGAGAATCATTTGATTTTGATCAAAAGATAAACCATGATTACAATCTTTATGCGAAGTGGAACCAAAATTCGTACAATATTACTTATGTGATGAATTGCTCTGATGAATGTGAAAATCCCAATGTTGGTCAATATACAGTTGATGGTTTGAATCTTTCTAATCCGACCTGGAATGATGCACATCGATTCTTAGGATGGTATACTGATGCGACTTTTAAGAACAAGGTCGAAAGCATTTCTACAGGAACAACAGGTGAACTCACTATTTATGCTGAATGGGAAACGATTGTATATGAAATAACCTATAGAGCGGGTGAATATGGTTCAGAATTTGTTGATCCTGAATATAAAACGCATGGTGTTAATTACACTATAAGAGGAAATACATACACTCGTCAGGGTTACACTCAGGATGGTTGGGCTATATCGGCGAATGGTGAAAAAGTCTATGAATTGGGGGCTATATATAGTGAAAACGCACCCTTGACTCTTTATCCGCATTGGGTGGATTATCTTACTGTGACTCGGTATGGAGCTGTAACTATTAATGATTATGGGAACAACCATAAGGAAGCCGTCATCTATGGAAATTATGGTGCTAAAGAAAAAACAGATGAGCGCGATGCTGTCGCTATTCCTGATGATATAGAGGTAAGTCGTGTTGTTATGTCCCGTATTTTCCCGAAGGGAGTATATTCGACAATAGTGTTGCCGTTTAGCGTGAATACGCAGAATGTTGAAGGCCTCAAGGCGGTGCTCTATTATAACGGCATCAAAACGGAAAACAATAAGAGTACCATCCGCATGAAAGTCTTGTGGGCTGCAGACGGTGTGATTAAGGACAAAAATAATCAGCCTGTGTATTATCAGCATACAGACATGCTCGCAAATACTCCGTACATGTTGTTGATGAACGATGAGACCTTCGCGATTAAGTCTGAAGCTTATCCAATAACACTCAAAGAAACTACAGCTGCCGAAGAAGATGCACATGGCAGTGGCTGGACGTTCCGTGGCACTTGGCAATACAAGGAATGGGGCCCGAAAAAGGATGAAAATCATCCGGAAAAGGCTTATGACCCGGAAACCGGCTATGCTTACGGTTTTTCTGCAGCAACCGCTGGCTCCGACGACAATAAAATCAATGTTGGCGATTTCGTGAGGGCCGGCGAAGGCGCCTGGATTCGTCCGATGCGTGCCTACCTTGTCAAGACGACTGAAATGGCTGCGTTGGCCCGTGCAAACGGCGCATACGTCAAGCGTCCTACTGTTGTCCAAGAGGAACTTCCTGAAATCATGAGTATCGTCATCGACAACGGAAGCGATAATGACGAACAGACGACTGTTATCGGCCACTTCAACACGCGTACTGGCGAAATAAAGATGATTCCGCAGCAGAACCGTACGTTCGACGTAAAGGGTCGCAATGTAGGCAACAAGGCCAACAAGGCCCGCGGCGCATACTACGGGAAGAAGGTTCTGAAGAAGTAAACGCTCACTGTCACTTCGGCCTGAGCCTGTCCCGGATTTATTCCGGGATGCCGGAGTCAGTTGTTATATTTTCCTATTATTTCTCTATCAACTTTAACATTCTAAGATTATGAACATGAATATTAGAAAGAAAAAAGAATACGCCGTTCCTCAGATGTAAACGCTCAAGCTTGCTTACGAAAAGCAGGTTCTCCTAGAAGATAGTGAACGTCTTTTTGATAAGGATGGTGATGAAACTGAAGATACTGAAGGTGAACTTGGCTAATAACGAGGCCATGAAGGACTACCAGAAACCGAAGATGGAGGTTTTGGAACTCCGTACCCAAGGCAGTGTTCTCGAATGCATTTCTGAACAAGTTAATAATGGTAGTTGTAAAAATTGGGGTATTTCTGTTGAACCATAGCATCCGCAATTAAAACGGTCACTTTTATTATGCCACTCCGGCTTTAACATTGTCACCCCGGCCACTGTGCCGGGGTCTGCTGCTTATACGGAACAACCGATGCCGCAACACTTCGATAAACTCAGTGCATCGCAAGTGCGGTATGATAGTGTAATTTTTTTTGCAAAATGTAAAAAAAAAGCGCGTTTCCTCGGGGGTTGAGTGTTGTAAAAGCGCTTTTTCATGTATTATCTGTCACAAAAACGCTATAATATATTACAAAAATATTACAGACTCTTTTTGTGGGTTGTTAATTTAATTATACTTACTAAAAAATAAGAGGCTTAATATGGAGAAAAAATTTCCGATTTTTAAAATACTTACACTTCTTGTATGGCTAGTGCTGGGGATGGGCACGGCGTTTGCGGCTGCTCCAAAATGCGCCGCAAATACAACATGGGGTGGATTTAAGACAGTAATCGCAACTCAGAATGTCGATGGGGTTTATGAAATTGATTCTCCTGAGAAATTGGCGTGGTTCGCTTGTGAGATAACGAAGACCGGTACGGCTTCAGTAGCATTGAATGCAAAATTAACGCAATCCATTGATTTGCAAGGCAAATTGTTTATTCCTATTTCTGCAGGAAAGGGCACCCCTTCATATGGAGGAACGTTTGATGGACAGGGATATACCATCAAGAACCTTTTCATCAAGGGTTCTGAAATCGTGAAAACAGAAAATGGTGGCAAGGATGTGTATGCGCAGAATATTGGCTTGTTTGCAGTCTTAAAAGGTGGAACCGTAAAAAATGTTACGTTGACAAACGTTGAAATTTATGCGGCATCTTCTGCGGGTGATGTGGGAACATCCGGAAAAGATAATCCGATTTCTGTGGGTGCTATTGCCGGGTTTGTGGAAGCAGGTACAATTAGTGGTTGTGCCGCATCTGGCAAGATTGAAACGAGTGGGGCTACAAACAGAGTCGGTGGTATTGCTGGAAATGTTTGGGCTGCAACGATATCGAACTGCATAAGTGAAGTCAATATATATGCGACTGGAGATAATACGCATGTCGGAGGTATTGTCGGAGTTGTAAGAGATAAAACTGGAGAGGTGACTCTTAATTCTTGTGTGTATGCGGGTGAGACTTTGTTTAGCAACAACGGGTCAGCTGGGGCTGTTGCTGGGCAATATGAGAAAAAAGAGGATATAACTTCGAATGATCTGTATTATACTTCGGATTATCCTGCTGTGGGTACTGGTTTAGGAAATAGACCGTTTGATTCCAAACCAGTAGAGGATTTAAACACAGAAGATGTTATTTGTGAATTGAATGGCGGCACTTGGAATACGGATGATCAAACCTGCTCGGAGGCGTCTGCTAATGTTATTTGTGAATTGAATGGTGGCTCCTGGAATACGAATGAAGGAACTTGTTCGAATGCGTCTGCTGATGGGGCTTGGTCTGAAGGACAGAGCAACCTTTCCATAAATGGTTCTGATGGTTTTAAGGTGACATTTGATGCGAACGGAGGTTCTTTCTCCGAAGGTTCCAAGACTTCTAAGTTCTTTGCTAAAGGTGCTACGATTACCGCAAATGAAATCGCAAATCCGACATATACCGGTTATAAGTTCGCTGGGTGGTCTCTAACTCAGGGCGGTGATGTCCAGAATTTGGGTAAAGCTGACAAGGCAAAGACTGTCTATGCAGTTTGGAAACCGATACACACGATCACGTTTAAAACGATTCCGGGTACGTTTGTTGGTGGCTCAAGTGAGGAATCCAAGAATGTTGCCGAAGGAGATGTTGTTACGGTTGAAGGTTTGCCAGCTCTTCCCGTAAGATTCTGTTCTCAGGAAACAAATGGTAATTGCGATAAATACGCATATTTCAATGGCTGGTCAACGGTATCTCATGCTCCGTATGGTGAAAAAGAAACTATTCCTGAAGGAACGATTGTGGATTTGCCCACATTTGAGTTTAGCGATGATGTAACGCTGTATGCGGTTTGGATTGAATCCGAAACCTATACGGTGACATTTAATGCCAATCAACATGGACAAACAAAGGTTGCGTTTGTGAAGGTGGGGAAAAATGAAAAAACTGTGCAACCACCTGATCCGGATGCAAATGAAGGTTATGTATTCACAGGCAGATGGTGCGAAGAAATTCCGTGCGATGACGATACAAAATTTGATTTTAATACGGAAATTAAACGTAATTATGTTTTGTATGCAGATTGGAGTGTCTCTGAATACGATATCTTCTATATTATTGATGGCGTACCCAATACAGAGACTGGTAACCAGGCAAAATATAATGTTGAAAGTGATCCGATAACACTTGTAAAACCGGATAGTGCCGGGTATGTGTTTGATGGCTGGTATGATGAAGATGGAAACGAAGCAACAACGATTCTTTCTCGTTCTACAGGTGATAAAACATTCCGTGGCTCCTGGGTTCCTGTTTCCTATACAATCACGTACCTTGCAGATAATACCTTGTCTTTGACAACGATAAGTGATGTCAAACTACATGGCGTGGCAAAAGAGTTGAAGGGTGCTACTTTTGCTCATGGAGGTTGTACACAGGATGGTTGGTCTAAGGTAAGTTATGGCAAGGATGGATATAATTTTGACTTTGCTGTTAACGGTTCTTATGAAGAAGATAAGGATGTGATTCTGTTCCCCCATTGGAATTGCGGAACCTTTACAATTACTTATGAAATGTTTGACGTGCCTGGAGCGGAAAATTATAGTACCAATCCTTCAGAATACACTGGTCCTGCTGCAATTACATTGGCAAATGCTAATGATACTCACAATCCGAAAAGATTCTTTATGGATAACTGGTATAAGGAGTCTACATTTAAGACCGTAATACGCGATATTCAGAATATCGATGCTGATTTAACCGTTTATGCCAAGTGGTATAATAAGATTACATATAAGCCTGGTGCAAGATTGAAGGCTGTGAATAGTAAATTGAAAGATGTAGTAGACAAGAAATATTTTGATAGCACTTACACTTTTAAATCCTCTGTAGCCAATTTTGAGCTTGCTGGTTTCGCTCTTGATGGTTGGTCTACAACTGATAATGGTGAAAAGGTTTATGAACTTGGTGTAATTTATAATGCCAACGAAAATGTGACTCTTTATCCGCATTGGGTGGATTATCTTACTGTGACTCGGTATGGAGCTGTAACTATTAATGATTATGGGAACAACCATAAGGAAGCCGTCATCTATGGAAATTATGGTGCTAAAGAAAAAACAGATGAGCGCGATGCTGTCGCTATTCCTGATGATATAGAGGTAAGTCGTGTTGTTATGTCCCGTATTTTCCCGAAGGGAGTATATTCGACAATAGTGTTGCCGTTTAGCGTGAATACGCAGAATGTTGAAGGCCTCAAGGCGGTGCTCTATTATAACGGCATCAAAACGGAAAACAATAAGAGTACCATCCGCATGAAAGTCTTGTGGGCTGCAGACGGTGTGATTAAGGACAAAAATAATCAGCCTGTGTATTATCAGCATACAGACATGCTCGCAAATACTCCGTACATGTTGTTGATGAACGATGAGACCTTCGCGATTAAGTCTGAAGCTTATCCAATAACACTCAAAGAAACTACAGCTGCCAAAGAAGATGCAGATGGCAGTGGCTGGACGTTCCGTGGCACTTGGCAATACAAGGAATGGGGTGCTTCTGGGGTTGATCCGGAAACCGGCTATGCTTACGGTTTTTCTGCAGCAACCGCTGGCTCCGACGACAATAAAATCAATGTTGGCGATTTCGTGAGGGCCGGCGCAGGCGCCTGGATTCGTCCGATGCGTGCCTACCTTGTCAAGACGACTGTAATGGCTGCGTTGGCCCGTGCAAACGGCGCATACGTCAAACGTCCTTCTGTTGTCCAAGAGGAACTGCCTGAAATCATGAGTATTGTCATTGACAACGGTCGCGATGATGAAGGACAGACGACGGTCATCGGCCACTTCAACACGCGTACTGGCGAAATAAAGATGATTCCGCAGCAGAACCGTACGTTCGACGTAAAGGGTCGCAATGTAGGCAACAAGGCCAACAAGGCCCGCGGCGCATACTACGGCAAGAAAGTGAAGAAGTAAACCGTGTAAACGTCATGGGGCGTAGCCCCATCCAGTTACGCGACTCCTCAGAATGACGAAATCCATCCGTCGTCACCCCGGACTTGCGGTGCTCTGAGCATCGTCGAAGAGTTCCGGGGTCTTTTTATATGGGCCCTGTAAGTGGAATTCTGTTCCTGAAAATTTTTTTTAACAATCGGTTTTGTGACGGCGTGAGATATATAATGTATGTTTAAATTATGCTAAATGTAAGCGAGTCCCTTTGGAATGTCGGCAATGGTGTTATGCCGATTTTTGGGCGTTTGGGCCTAATTCATGCTGGAGGGAAGGGACTGTGCAAGCATGCATTGAAATTTTCACAAACAGAAGGGATTGAAATATGAAACTCAAAAATCGCATTTTGAGCATCTTTGCTGTATTCGCATTTTGCGTTGCGGCTACATCGGCATGGGCTGGGCAATCTACCCTGAATTCAGACGGGGCACGTGTTCGTATGCCGCAAAGCGGGACGGATACGCTCACTATAGGGAGCGGGGTTCACTCCTTTGAAATATCTAGATGTAGTGAAGAGTGCGATGATGCAGTTCTTGTGCTGAAAGCGCCAACGGGGCTCCGAATACAGTTGGGACCATTGTTTGGAGAGCTTTTGAATAATCCGTTGCAAGCTTATGATGGTGCTGATATCAATGCTCCTTTGCTTTTCAGCAGAACGGTAGATGCGCAATTTCCGGGTGTGTCAGTGGATGCTCCTTATGGGAGGTATGTCAGTTCCGGTGAGTACATGAAGGTTGTGTACAAGAAAGGTGAGAGCGATTTCTTTACATTGAATGCCATTGTTGTCAATCCTAATGAAACTCATTCGGTCGCCTTATGCAGTAATGTTGATTATAATGATGACCATTGTACTTCGGGCAGCAACAATGGTGGTACCGTCAGCAGCGCAGTTAATTCTGCAACGGTCAATACTCAGGTATCTTTAAATGCAACACCGAATACAGGTAAATTGCTTAATAGAGTTCATGCGTGGGACAAATTTGGTTCCATTGCCGTAACGGGAGGAACTTGGTACACGAGTAACGATGCTACGTTCACGATGCCCGCTACGTCGGTGTGGTTCGAAGCTTTTTATGCAACCGCCTTGACTGCGGAAGGCGGCTTGACGATTGAAAAACCAAAGAATGAAGTTCTTGAAGTGAATATCCCTGATAATGTGGAATCGTTCACGGTTAATGGATGGGTCGATTTGAGTTGTAGCAGCATGGCTCCTGGTAAACCGCTTATATTGAGGGCTCCTGAAGGGAAGCATTTGCAGGTGTTGGATAGCGATGGTAAACCTCATGATAGAGGTGTTTTCTATAGAGGACAAAGTGTGCCTTATGACGGAGTCTATGATGATCCTGTTGCAGCAGGAGCCGCAACGCTAGTAGGAAGTGTTAGTTATAGTAATGTTCTGACGTTGATTGATTATCTCGCAAGTGCTTCCGATGATGTAAGAACAATTGTAAGGTTAATGGATGAAAGTGAAGTCAACAACACTCCTCATTCGGTTACTGTAATCAACAAGGGAAAATGTTCAGGAAGCGTTTCTTCAGGTGTTTTGAATTTGGGATCGGTTGTTGTTGGGACACCCGTATCCATGACCGTGAATCCTGATGAAGGCTGTGCTTTAAATGATGTGTATGTAACGATTAGATCAGAAGAAGATACGGCTCGTGTTCCTATGACGGGTGGTTCATGGTTTGCTGGCAATGATTTCTCTTTTACGATGCCGTTTGAAGATGTTTATGTTGTTGTAAATTATGCCGAGAAGACGAATTTTACGGTTAGTAATGATATTCATATTGATATGCCTGAAAGGGGGACTCTCTCTGCTTCCATTCCAGATTATGTCAGTTCCTTTTATATTAACGATCCGAAAATGCAGTATGATGGAGTTCTCGTATTGACGGCGCCTGAAGATTATAAGATTCTTCTTTATGGTTATGCTGATGACTATGAGGGCACTTTGGATATTTATGATGGGCCCAGTACTGGTGCTACGCTACTTTCGTCGCCTCGGCGTAAGTGGGTCGAAGTGGAAAGTTCCGGTAATACGATGACGCTTTATTTGAAGGGAAGACCTGTTTTTGGTAATTTGACGGTCGAGTTGATTCCTGTTCAGAAGTACGAAATTCATATTCAGGATGTTGCAAATGGAACTGTTGTGAGTAGCCATTCAACAGCTAAAGCGGGTGACATCGTCACGTTAAGTTATACTCCAAGCAATGGTTACTTGCTTCGTTCCGTCAACGTTTGGTATAATGGGACCTATTTTGATGTAACTGGAGGCAAATGGTATAATAATGAAGCTCAGTTCACGATGCCGGCATCAGATGTTTATGTTAGCTCGGAATTTTGCTATACGTACAATTGTGATCTTGAAATCGTGATGCCGCAAACTGGTACCGAAAATGCTAATATCCCGAAGAACATAGAATTCTATATCTACTCTATGGATAATGGAGATGATGCTTACAGCAATAACAGTGATGGAACACTTACTTTGACGGCTCCTGAAGGGTATGTATTTAATTTTGGAGGGTGGATTCAGTTGAATGATGCCGGTGATTATTTAGAAATTTACGATGGAGCGAATGTAAATGCTAATAAGCTTCTAACAGCATCTTTTGTTGATAATGATTGGCAAGAATTAGACGAAATGTATAGTTCAAGTCGTTATCTGACTTTGCGATTCAAGTCAAACGAAACAGGAATAGGGGAAGGGCTTGAATTATATGCCAAGGCTGTTAAGCTTCCGGATCTAGCGCTTGAAATTCCGAGGTCGAGTTCTTCTAGCGTCGTTCTTGATAATGATGTTTCCTACATTCAAATTCAAAATGAAAAAGACGCGAACGGATATTATTTCAACAATAGTGACGGTAGTATTTCATTGACTGCTCCTGAAGGATATGGACTTTCTGTAATCGTAACAATGTTTAATATCGATAATGGAATACCGTGTCCAGATGATATTCAAGATTCTTTGTTTGTGTTGAATGGGACTGACGTGAATTCAACTCTTCTTGCAACAATATCGAATGGTCAATATTATTTTGGTGGTATATATAGTATCGGTCGCAGTTTGACATTCCGTTTTAAATCGGGTGAATGTTTATCTGGTAGTGGGGTTGCTTTAGATGTAAATGTTGTCAAGAATGAAGGGTCTTCTGCTGTAGCTATTTATGAAGATGAAAATTGGGGTAAACTCGCCTTTGTCGATGGAAGTTACGGTGGAGAGAATCAAACGGAAGCTGTCAATATTCCGAGTGGCATTACAGTAAATAATGTTGAATTTACCCGCAGTTTCCCGGTGGACGTGTATTCGACAGTAGTGTTGCCGTTCAGCGTGAATACGGCCCATGTTGACGGCCTCAAGGCGGTACTCTATTATAACGGTATCAGGGTGGAAGACGATAAGAGTTCTCCGAATTATGGTAAGAGCTACATCAGGATGAAGGTCTTGTGGGCTGAAGACGGCTATATAAAGGACGAGAACGGAAAAGATGTAAGTTATAGCCATACAAATATGGCTGCAAACATTCCGTACATGTTGCTGATGAGCGAGCCGACCTTCGCGATCAATGCTGCTGCTTATCCGTTAACGCTTGCGAAGACGGAATCTGCAGAGACTTCTATTGACGGCTGGACATTCCGTGGCACTTGGAAATACAAGAAGTGGGGCGCAAAAAATGTCGATCCGGAAACTGGCAATGCTTACGGCTTTTCTGCAAGCGAGTCCGGCTCTGGCGACAGTAAAATCAATGTTGGTGATTTTGTCAGGGTCGGTGAAGGCGCCTGGATTCGTCCGATGCGTGCCTACCTTGTCAAGGCGGGCATCAATAATACAGATGGTACTGCTCAGCGAGTCCGTGCAAACGGCGCATACGTCAAGAGGCCGGCGCTGGTCCAAGAAGAATTGCCGGAACTCATGAGCATAGTTATCGACGATGAAGAAGGCAACGGGAAGCAGACGACTGTTATTGGCCAGTTCAATACGCGCACAGGCGAGTTCAAGATGATTCCGCAGAACCGCACGTTCGACGTAAAGGGGCGCAACGTGGGTAAGGAAAATAAAGCCCATGGCGCCTATTACGGGAAATAAAAAGAAAAATAGATGATGGAATGCCTTTACGAATTCATTTTATTTTTCTATTTTTTAGCTGACAATTTTGACATTCCATGCTTATGAACATGAAAACTGAAAAGAAAAAAGAATACATCGTTCCTCAGATGGAAACGCTCGAGCTTGCTTACGAAACACAACTCCTTGATGGTAGTTCTGAGGTAGAGGAACCATTGACGGAAAAGGTGCTCGAAGGTGGTGAATTTGGCTAATAACGAGGAAATGAAGGACTACCAGAAACCGGAGATGGAGGTCATTGAACTCCATACCGAAGGTAATCTTCTTGATTGCACTTCTGAAGAATATCGTAATAATAAGTGCTATGACATGGAGATTATACCATAGCATTCGCAATCAAAGCGGTTCCTTTTATTTTGTCACTCAGCATTTTCGCTTTGTCTCCCCGGCCATCAGTGCCGGGGTCATCTTTTCTCATGATATTTTTTTACACATTATAAGAACCCGGACCTTCGCCGCATGCTCTCGAAATTGGAGGGCGGGGCGAGGGCTACCTTGGTGGACAAAAGTCTTGGGAGTACCGACGGCGGGCGACCGTCGCCGAGCCGCGGAGCGTGCTGGTCTTCGTCGTGGAATGAAACGGGGCATGGAAAAAGGCTTGCAAAAAGGTGCTGAAAAACGTAATACTGAAATGGCACTCGATATGCTAGCTGACAACGAACCGATTGAAAAAATTGTCAAGTACTCGCATCTTCCAAAGGAAAAAGTTCTTGAATTGCGCGAGTCGCTTTTTATAGGGTTGCTATGATGGCGTTCAGGCTAAAGCCGCCGTGGCTTGTGGTGATGATTTTTGCTGATTTGTTGTGCTCTGGCGAAATTGCTGGGCATTCACGCAGCAGGTTCGCGGTGCATGTGTATTTGGAACCGTCGCGGGTGTCGTCTTTCGGGGCGAGGATGGCGACTGTAAGGCGCTTGTTGAATGCGGCTAGGCCGTTTGCGAGTTCCGTTATTTTCTTGCCTATTTTTGTATAGAGCTTTGGGGCGTCGAAGTCGAGTCGCTTGCCGTAGGGCGGGTTCAGAACGAGAACGGGCGAGGCGTCGCCGCAGGCGTCGGCGATTTCTTTGGCGGTGTAGCTGAAAAAGTCGCGGAGTTGCGGTGTGATGGGCGCGGGCGTGATATTCGCGAGCGGGCTGGATTCAATGTTGTGCTTGATGATGCTTACCGCGCGTTCGGAAATGTCGCTCGTAAGGATTTTACCGATTGCCGCGAATGCTTTGCAAGACTTTACTGGACCTTTCGTTTCACTCAGGGTGACGCTTCGCGTTATGAAATTCCAGGTGGCTTCTTTGAATGCGGGTTGGTGTTTTAGTGCAAAATCGCGGCAGACTCCGGGAATGAGTTTATTTGCGATATAGGCGGCTTCGAGGCTGAAGGTGCCGCTGCCGGACATTAGGTCGAGTAATGTGTACGGTGGCCCCGGAACGGGGTCCGGGGTGACATTGTTTGTGGCTTGGGCGGTTGCATCGAATGCTTCAAAGAGCATGGCGGCGGCGATGGTTTCTTTGAGCGGGGCGTCGTTCACGAAGCGTTCGTGGCCGCGCTTGTAAAGTTCTTCGCCGGCGAGGTCGAGCCAGATGGTGCAACGGTCGTCGAGAAAGTTGACGTACAGGTTCTGCGGGATACTTTCTGCTAGGACTCTATCGCCTTTGGCTCCAGAGTGACAATTGAGGTGGTTTCCCTCGATTACGTTATACAGGCGCTCGGCGATGGCGTCGCTGTGGTACAGTCGAGAATGCTTGCAAGTAACGTGGATGTTTAATGCGCTAGTATATTTTACTGGATTCTTCGACGCTTTGCGTCTCAGGATGACGTTGTCGTAGTATCTTTCGTCTTTCGTCTCTCGTCTTTGGACTTTCGCTTCGCTCAATTCCCAACCATTCGGCTCGGTCATGCCCAACTCCGTTGGTCGCGACGTTCGTCCTACGCATTTGTCGTCTGGTAAATACAGTTCCCACGGGATTTCGCTTGCTTTCTTTTCGAACTCGCGGAAGTTCTCGGCTTTGAAACTTGCTACTTCCATGAGCACGCGGTTGGCGATGCGGCTGAATGCGACGACTTTCCACGCTTCCGTAATCTTTGCTGTGAATTCGACTTTGCCGTCCCCGGTGACGTGCGGCTGGGTTGCAGGGGGTGTGGCACTGGATCCTTCGACGCTTTGCGTCTCAGGATGACGTGATGAAGCGCCTTCTTGAGAATTCTCTTGTCTGATGTATTCAAGTTCTCGGACAAGCGTTTGTTCGAAACCAAGCGGAGAAACCGCTAAAAAGCGATGCTGCTTTCCGATGATGTGTTTCTTGATGCGTTTTTCGAGAGCGGAATTCATTCACCAAAATTTACTAAATATCCGTCTCGATCCTGCTGGGGGTAAGGACTGGGAGCTTGCTCAAGTCCAGGTTGATGGCGATGATATCCCCAGAAAGCGACATGATGGCTCCGGTGGCCGTGTTGAACGTGCCGATGATTTTCCCGAAACCGTCACTTACGGACATGGTCTTGGATGAGATGACGTAATAATTTGTACCAATTTGGTAGAAATAGCTGGGCTCGCTCACGACGATGCTTTGCGGGATTTGAATGTCCGATAAATCCGTCTTGTTTTTCGAAACAGCGTTCTGTGTCGCTGCACTTTCGGAGCAGTTCCATGCTGTGGCTATAATTCCAGCCAGTACAAGTATTCTAAAAAAGACTCTCATATTCATTCCACTCGTTGTAAAAATATATTGACAATTCGCCATGCGGTTGCGAAAAATGCGTGAAAACGCAATAAATGTTCTCTAGGCGTTCCCTGCGTGAGCACGGTCATCTTACAAAAAACTTATTTACCGCGTTGCGTAAAGATTGGGTGTAGAAACTGTGATTCTCAACACGTTTTTCTCTGTGTTACTATCTTTAAATTATGAAGATGAAAAAGTTTGCGTTGATTTCTGCGATTGGCTTTTTGGCCGCTACTGCTTTTGCTGAACAGGGAGCTCCGATGGGGGCGTCTGTCGATCCGACTCCCGAAGAACAGAAGGCTCTCGATGCCCTGAAGGGCAAGCTCGAAGGGGCGATTGTCTGGGCGACGAGCCGTGCGAATCCTCACCACGATATTTGGATTATGAATGCGGACGGGACGAACGCCCGTGCGCTCACCAAGGGCAACAATGTGGATTGGTTCCCGCGTATTGCGCCTGATGGCTCGAAGGTGCTCTTTAACCGCAGCAAGGGCGGCTGGGTGCCTGAAAACGATGCGAATTATCCTGAAAAGTGGGACTTGTGGACTGTCGGGATTGATGGTACGAACGAGACGAAGATTGTCGAAAACGCGACGTGGGGCACGTGGCGGCCTGATGGCAAGTCCATTGTGTTTAGTCGTGCGGGCAAGGTCTTTACGATGGACCTCGCGAGCAAAAAGGAAACGCTCGTGCTCGATGGCGAAAAGGCTTTTAAAAAGTCTGGCGTGATTCTGCAGGAGCCGAACATGAGCCCGGATGGCAAGCACATTGCGATTACGCTTCGCGGTTCGATGCGCGAAACGGGCGTGTGGGACTTGACGAAGAACGTGTGGACGAAGTCCGGTGACGGTTGCCAGATTGACTGGAATTTTGACGGCTCCAAGCTTTACCGCGTGAATCCTACGGGCAACGGTGGAACGGCTGCTCCGAGCGAAATCTTGTGGTTCACTGCCAAAGACGGCAAGCAGGTGGAAAAGGTCGGCTTCTTTGGAATCCCGAAGAACGTGAAGCTGATGGACCTGCCGGGACGTCGCAGCCATGAATATTTCCCGCGCCTCTCGCCGGATGGCAAGTGGCTTGTGTGGGGTGCGACCGACAAGGGCCACGACCACGACATGTTCGACTATGAACTTTATCTGTGGAAGATTGGCGAACCGGTCGAGACGGCGACGCGTATTACGTACAACAGTGGTAATGACCGCTGGCCGGATATCTGGTTTGGCAAAGTCCCTGTGAGTGCTGCTCCGGCCTCTACGACGGATGCTGCCGCAACTGCTGTCCAGTCTGCCGCGAATGCAACGGCTGCCGCTGTTGCTGGCGGCGTAAGCGAAGCCAAGATGGATGAACTCATCAAGGCTATCGACCGCTTGACCGAAGCCGTGAAAGCGCTTGCTCCGAGTAAATAGTATGAAATGAAGCCCGACTGTACGGGTATGACAAGAATAAAAAATGCCGCAGCTTGACGTTGCGGCTTTTGCATTTTATATTTAATAGGTAATCTTTAAAAATAAGGAGAAACTAAATGAAAAAGCTCTTTTGTTTGCTAGGTGCGCTTCTTTTTGTTGCTGGCTGCGGTTTTAAGCCGGTAATTCATGAAGCCAACCCAATGCAGGAAAAAATTGTCGTTTACGGCGCTTTCAAGGCTGAATATGCGGGGAAGATAAATTATACGGAAGAAGATCGCTGTGATTCAGTTATGTTCAAAAAGCATGCCCGTGTAAAGGAAGGCATGGACAAGGTTGTTGACATTGTAATGGAAGAATCTTGTTCCGGTGTAAAATGCTCTTGCTCTTACTCGGGAATAGGCCTGAAATACAAGCCGATGGATTTGAATGAAGCCATGCGCTGGGAATCTGCAATGTCTAATATGGGCGTAAATGAAGATAAAAAAAATACGAATCCGCCAGCTGAACCGGTTATAGATCATTCTTATGCAGCACCTCTGCCTTCGGCGAATTTTGCTCCGTAAAAGAGGGTGATGACCGCTTTCGCGTGTGTGATTTGCAAGAAAAAATGCCGCAGCTTAGTGCTGCGGCTTTTGCTTTATCGTAAAAAATTTATTCCGTTCTTCCAAAGATGTATTCAACGTGCTGATATACTGGGAAAATTCTACCCGTGTCACCTAATGGACAATCCTCATCTTTCGCGGCCTCGTAGGGACCGTCACAGATTTTTGTGAAAACACACTTGATAACTTCACCAGGCTCGGCAAACACGCCTGTTTTACCAGCAGGTTTTGGGAGAATTTCCCGAACCGAATCTTCTTCGTCAATAGAGCATTCAGGATCATTAAACCGATTGTCTGCGTTTCTATCCTCTTCTGTTTCAAGAGTCCAAGTTCCATTCTCGCGATAACGGTAATAATAACGAGGCATACAGAAAATGCTTCCATAAAATTCATCTGCTAAATATGAATCATTGTAACAATATTCCAATAAACCACTTGCACGGTCACCAACGGTGGCATCCTTAGGCAAATCCAAGATATCATATTCTTCGTCTGTCAAACCTTTCTTTCGAGGATCTGTATATTGATGCGGAACAAGCTTTACTTCTGTCCATTCTCCGCCATGGCAATAGTAATATTTACCATTGTAATCATTGAATAGTTGAGAGAATGATTCATCTGCTTCAAGCGGGCAAACTCCTAAATTTGGATCAATATTGCACTCTTCCCAAGAACTGTCTTTATTGAATACGTAATGAACCATGCCTTCAGGCATTTTCACGGAACAAGTATCACCGATATTGGTTTTTTCTTTTTGGCATGCAGAAAAAATTCTAGAGTCTCTCGAACCCCAACTCGAGCTATTCCAATTTCCATTTCCCTCATAAGTGTACGAATATATCGTGCATCCTGTTCCTGCAAGGCATTCTTCCTTAAGGCAGGTATCGCCAACAGCAATTCCCGCCGTGTCACAAGTCGCGTCCAGACCTCTTGATTCCCAAGAGCCTTTTTCACATCTATAATACTCCGGATGGCCAACAAAACGGAATCTGGGATTGCCAGACGAACTGACCCATACAGACTTCACCATTCCTTCGTTTTCAGCATTGCATTCCTCTTCAATCAAAGACTTTGTGTCTAACTGGGAACTGCTGGATGCAGCATCGCTAGATGATTCTGGGTTGTATGTATCGTAAGGAGTCCATACAGAATTACGACAGATGAGGCGGTCGTAAAAATGATTCGTCTGAACTTCATTTTCGTTTGCACATGAACCCCATATGGTATCAGGTGAAATAAATTTTTTAATGTACTTTTCAAAATTTGGAATGGACTTTGTTGTCATGGATTCCATTTTTTTTCGTGCTTTGGTGATTATGTTGTCTCCGTTGCTGTCAATGTCGTATACAAAACTAACTAACATCCACTTTATTTGTTGCTTTAGGATGTCGTCATCCCATGTACCATCCGTTTCAAGATCGTATGCGATTTGTGCCATCAAGTCGATCGTTTGAGCAACGTCATTTCCATATTCATTTTTTTCATTTTCAGATCTTTCATTGAGCAATATGAGCGAAATGGCGAGTAGCTTGGCATCGCCTTCTCCGTTAGCAAAGATGTCCATGTTTTCAAATGAAGTTTCGTCGGCTTCGAAATCAAATGCTTTTAGAACTTCGGCTTCCGCTTGCTTTTGTGCTGCAGCAATACTTGAGCCTTGTTGTACCAAGTAGTTGATGCGGTTGAACGCCAAGTGGCTCAAAGCATTGATGTTGATGTCTTTGTCTTTCTCTACTTTGACGAGACCGTTCAAAGTGATTTTTTCGGAAGATATTTTTCCAGTATATTCATTTAGGAAATAACCATTGACGACCATCCAGGCATAAGGCATGGTGAGAACGACGTTGTCGATGTGATACTTGCCTTCGTCGTTGTCTATGGTTGTCGAGTAATGGATGCCTGTTTGATGGAGCTTTTCATCGAGTTCATAGAGCTTCACGGTAGAACCTTTGATGAACGGACCTTTTTGCGAAACGCCCGAAACAGTTTCTCCAGATAAGATAACAGTATTGTTGTTGCCGTTTGGGCTGGATGTTGGTTCGCTACCGCATGCAGAAAACAGCATGTATGCGAAAAGTATTGGTATTGACCAATAGATTTTGTTTAATGGTTTGGTAAACATATATCCTCCTTAATTTTTAACGCAACGAACGTTGACTTCAAAGTTTGTTTTTGTAGATACGATAAACGTAAAATCGGGGTATGATACGTCTCCGTTGGTATGTGAGCCGAATAATGCAGAAACAAAGTATAATGCTCCGCGAGGCATTTCGCTTGCTATTTCGTCAATGCCATCATCATAATAAAAAGGATCGTGGGTGTACTTGTAATCGATAAAGTAATATGGATAATATTCTATTGTCGTTGAATCTAAGGGTTGATCTAGTGTGTATGTGATAAAGTTGGCGTATGGATCGTAACAACCATTGCAATCAATATAGGGCTCAAAAAATGTGGGTTCGGCACTGAAGTCTATATTGTCTTCAAGTTGAACTCCCGTGAAATTGATTTTGTTCCATTTTTTGCTGTAAAGCATGTTCGGCGAATCGACGCGTTCGAGAAGATACATCCATTCCCAAGAACCTGGAATATGCCAGTTTTCAGGACAGATTCCCTGATGAACGGAATCGCCGTTTAAAATGGATGATGCATTGGGTTTGGTGACAAGACTGTCGTCTATGGCCATCGCTTCTGTCCATGTGTATTTGCCTCCGGCGTACTGAAGGTTCTCGGCCATCCATTCGTATTTTTTTCCGTTAGTTACGATAGTTGTTGTTTTATAGGTTCTGCCGTCTCGCGGATCGGTCATGGTTCCTGTTTTGTGCTGGATTATTGTGTTGGCATCGTCATATGAATCATTTGTGAGGAAAATCCAGGTTTTACCCGAACAAATTGCATAATCAAAGCTAACGCCCCCTATTGAAATAGTTTTTTGAGTTTTGTATGTATTGCCGGCTTCTGTGGGGGTACATTCTTCAAGTCCTGCGTAAACAGTGAGGGTGTTGCGAGTCTTGTTTTGATAAGGATATCCTACGATTGCAGCAGTTAAGCTATCGCTAAAGATTCCGTCTGTGGCAAAATCGCCTGCAATGCTGTCGATAAGAGCCTTGATTTCTTGGCAAGGTGTGGTGAAATCAGTACGAAAGGCGTTATCTACCATAACGCTGATTTCGTGAAGAATACTGTCCTCTTCGCTTTGGCCAGTAATGTCTAGATCTTCGGCGGTTCTTTCGTGCTTTTCGTAGCCGAATGCTGCGAAGATTTCTTTTTCGGCTTGGGCTTTTGCGCTGGCGAACGTGGCTCCGGCTTCGACGAGGTTCAATATGCGCTGGTATTCGAAATGCGTGAGCAGGTTGATGTTCGTGGAATTGCGCTTACTGATGTCGGTGACGGCATTCAGCGAAATGGCGCAGCTTGAGAACATATTCGTAGATTCTCTGGTGTAGTAACCTTCAACGGTCAATAGTGCGTACTGGCTTTCGAGATTGATGTTTTCAATCTTGAATTCGCCTGCGTCATTTCTGATTGTGGCGTAGAATTCCTTGCCTGTGGGGGTCAGGCTTCCGTCGTCCTTCGTTTCCTTGAGATAGACGCTGGAGCCTTTGGCGAATGGCCCTTTCTGCGAAACGCCTGCGATGGTCTTGTCTGTGATGGCGACAATCCCTTCGGTTTCTTCGCTGATGCCGCCTGCGACATTGCTATCGACGCAGGCGCAGATGCTTGCAATAAGAGTCAGGC
>JAEEGJ010006012.1_pt1 | contig 37067 bp, 33 predicted proteins | sample 8958761 | NCBI WGS metagenome assembly JAEEGJ01 (sample SAMN16246546, study PRJNA631951) | gut metagenome | biome: gut microbiome; feature: rumen; material: RS-attached | host: Bos | place: Iran: Karaj | collected 2018-10
CCTGGAGCGAGTCATGGGAATCGAACCCACGTGGTCAGCTTGGAAGGCTGAAGTTCTACCATTGAACTACACTCGCGTATCGGCACTTAAATCAAGTGCCTATGTATATTACACTAAGGTTCGAAAATAATCAACTAAGAATTTTAGTTAGGGATCTTTCCTGAGAGATATGTCTCTGAGATGAAGTATCCGTCCTGTGTCTTATACCAGATACCATTGGATCTTGCGACTACAGTTACTGACTGACCTCTTGTAAGCTTGGCAACGATAGGATATGAAGTACCGGGACCGCTTCTGACGTTAAGGAACTCGCCCTTGGAAACCTTTACATAATATGTGGCAGGTGACTCGAGCTGGGTCTCTTTCCAGTTAACTTCAGTAGTATTCTGCATCGGTCCGGAATATTCGGTAAGCGTCGTTGTCGGAGCTGTGGTGGTGGTAGTTGTTGTAACCTCGGAAGTTTCAGTCGTTGTCTCAGTAGGCTCAGGCTTTTTTCCGCAAGCTGCAATACCAAGGCACAAAGCACCGATAGTCATAGCGGCTACAAGGGCTAATGTAAATCTTTTTCTATTCACAATAATCACCTCCACATAAACGTGTGCATAATCATTTACTATATTAAAACACACTTTGCGTGTAAATTTATTTAAATTTTGTTACATCTTAAGGCAAATTTACATTATTTCAAAGAAAATGCAAATATCAGACCTATTTCACGTCATCTTCAAGGATATAAAACGCATCATGGTCCCTGTATCTGCCGTTGATGTGCATGTAGGATATTCTCCTGCCCTCGTAATGGAATCCGCACCTTTTGACCAGATTTAACGAAGGTTCGTTATCAGGCACGATAAAAGCTTCGATCCTATGCAGCTTATATTCATCGAAAACAAAGGCCATGGCGCCCTTTAACGCCTCAGTCATGTACCCTTTCCCTGTATGGTCCTTATCCAGGTGATAACCACAGGCGCAGGACATCATTCCGCCGAAAGCGAAATTAAAGAAAGATACCCTTCCTATGATCTCCCCTGTCTCCTTCAGCGTGATCCATAAAGGAACCAATGTCCCGTCAAGGAAAGAATTGTAATCATAAGCCAGATACTTCCTCTGCATTGAGACAGTGAAATAATCTTCCGTATGAGTCTGGGAATACTTCTTATGGAAATCCCTGTTCTTAACAAAATAAGAGTTAACTCTTGAAGCCTCACTCTTACGGAGGACAGAAAGCCTTAAGCGTTCAGTCTCCAATGCAAGAACTTCATATCTGTTCCTGTCATTAGCGACCTTATATCCTGTCCTGGACATCAGCAAAGCGACTTACCGTTCCTTATGTTGACTTGGTAGTTTCAGAAGAAGCTGAAGAAGCCGAAGAACCGGAAGCATCTGAAGATGCAGATGTTTCTTCTGTTTCAGCAACCTTGCCTGCAAGGAGCTTTTCCTTTGCATACTGGCCGGACTTAGAGATCAAGCCGTCAGGCCAGTGTGAAGCCTTCTGCTCATCCCTGTACTGGCTGTTTAAGAGCGCAAGAGCATTTGCATCATTATTTATATAGCTTCCGATGGCATAATTGCACCAGGAGATCTTGTTCTCATCAAAGAAAGAGATCCACTTATCGCTCTCAAGGTAATATACGCCGCCTTTGCAGTCAGGGCTGCAAAGACCCCATTCTGTTACGAATACGCAAATGCCCTTACCCATAGCTTCCTTGATCTTTTCTCTTTGCTCATCAGATGCTGAACCTGAGAAGAAACGGCAGCCGTAAACGACATTATCGAACTTAAGCTTTGCCTTTGAAGCTGATTCAACATCAAGACCAAAATCAGGCGTTCCGACAACAACCAGGCTCTTAGGGCTGTTCTTTCTGATCGCAGTGATGACTTCAGACGCAAAAGGAGCAATAGCCTTTGCCCATTCGTCCTTGATCGGGTGCTCTTCATCAACTGCTATAGGATCGTTATTGATCTCATAGATAACATTAGGATCTTCAGCATAGATAACGGAAATCCTGTTAAAGAAATCCACAGCAGCCTTCTTGTTTTCAGAAGAATCCTTTTCGTAACCTACATTCCAGTCAACGATAACGTAGATGCCCTGCTTGATGCACAGATCGCAGATCTTGCAGATAGGGTCAAAGTACTTATCGGGGTCTTTCATATAACCGGTATTTGCATCGCCGTTGATCACGATCCTTACGACATCACAGCCCCAGTCCTGTGCAAGGGTCTTGATAGCATCGAAAGTAAAGAAATCGCCGCAATCCTGGATGCCGAAAGAGCTCATGCCCTTAAGCATTACTTCCTGGCCCCTGATATTTATCAGTTTGGAATCCTTAACCATTAAGAAGCCGTTCTTTTCGACTACGCTCTCAGTAACGACTGCTGTGCTGAAAGGATCTGTAGCCTCTGGCTTGATGGTCTGTGTGGTAGCAGAAGTCTCAGTCTCTGTTGTGGTTGTAGTGGGTTTTATCGAAGGGAGTGTCTCAGGTCCCAAATTCATAGAACAAGAAGACAGCAATAAGGCCCCTGATATAATGAATACGGTTATTCCGTAAGTTAGTTTGTTCATTAAAAATTTACCTCTCAAAGCAATCAAATATGTAAAATCACATTTTAATTCTACATTTTGACTGTATAATCAAAAGTATTATAGAGCAAATTACACCAAAATCTAATATAAAGTAAGGTTATTTTGGTGAGAGTGATGTTTTTTTGAGAGATTTAATCTATAATATTGTTGAATAAAGATAGTAGGAGCCTTAATTATGGGACGCACCGACGCTTTGAAAGACAAAATCCTTAAACTCGGATCGAAGCAGAAACTTGGCGCACTGATGAAATATTCTGACAGCACCGAAGACGACGTTCGTATGACTGTGGCAATGGCTATGGGCATGTGTCCATCTTATGAGTCAGGCATGGCTCTGATCCCTCTCTTACGTGATTCATCTCCTATGGTAAGAGCTGCAGCAGCTACTGCAGCAGCTGATATCCACGCTAAGCATTGCGAGGAATATGTTAAGAAGCTCGCTTTCGCTGACTCAGATCCTAATGTAAGACAGGTTGCCAAGGCCGCTTTCGATAAACTCAAAGATTCCGTTGTATAATTTTTCGCAACAACACATAAGTAAAGGGCGTGATCCATCTCACGCCCTTTTAATTTTTGTTAGTCTTTTGTACGAGAATAAAACTGTTTTGAGTCGCTTCTGCACAAGCGAAGCGTAGCGACGCGCGGAAGCCCCGCGACGAAAACAGTTTTATTCTTCGATTGGAACTATTTCGTCCTTATCCTTAAAGATATGCTTTTCAGGGATAACGCCTCTTACTCTTGAGAGAGGATATACGCGGCAGCCTCTGCCGATGACTGTACCGGGGTTAAGAACGCTCTGGCAGCCTACTTCTACGTTGTCGCCGACGATAGCAGCAAACTTCTTAAGGCCTGTCTCGATTACTTCGTCACCGTTCTTAACACAGACCAATGTCTTATCGGATTTAACGTTTGATGTGATGGCGCCTGCGCCAAGGTGGGACTTGTATCCGAGGATGGAGTCGCCGACATAGTTATAGTGAGGAACCTGAACGTTGTCGCTGATGATTACGTTCTTAAGCTCTGTGGAGTTACCGATAACGCACTTGGAACCGATAAGAGCGCTGCCTCTGATGAATGCGCATTGACGTACTTCCGTCTCAGGTCCGATGATGCATGGTCCTGCGATATAAGCGGAATCGAAAACCTTTGCGCTCTTTGCGATCCAGATATCTTCTGCTTTCTGCTCATAGATCTCAGGGTCGAGTGTGGGGCCTAACTTAAGGATGAATTCCTTAATGAGCGGCAATGCTTCCCAGGGATACTTCTTATCTTCCAAAATGGGAGCTGCAAGCGTGTGTGTCAAATCGATAAGATCTTTTGTCTCAATCATAAATATATCCTTTCTTCCCTGCCCATTTAAAAGGTCAGGTTTTTAGAATCAGTTATTAACGGAATATACCGTTACAGGGATAGTCGGAGTCTTATTTCTCTCAACACGGAAATAGACATTTCTGTCCTTGCTCGTTATCTCGACAGGGAGATCGAAGATTCCGACATCACCGGATTTGATCTGGCTATAGTTTATAGATGCAACGATATCATCAGATGTAAGCGAATTGATCGTGCTCGCCCGTCCTACGATCTCCAGCTCAACAGAGTCGATAGGATATGTAGGATCCACATTATCGGGCAGATCGTCATCTGTATACTTGCTGATAGGAACGGTAATGTTTCTGGTGACTACAGGGTCCGTAATTACCTGGATATAAGTCCAAAGAGCAAGAGACATAAAGATCGACAGAACAAGGAAAAGGATCCTTGTTGTAGTGCTGACTCTCTTTGAATTGGATGTCTCATCAGCAACTTTTGTACGGATAGAGATAGGTACAGCGGCTTCGCCGGCAACTTCAACCTGGGTAGCAGCAACGACCGGTTCGGGAGCAGCTGATGAAGTCTTAGCCTTGGAAGCATTCTCGACCTCTTCCTGGCTTAAGAGAGTATCCTTGTTAGAATCGGAATTGCCGCGGAGCTTATCAAGGATCTTGCCGAAGAAGGTCTTATTCTCTGTGCCGTATTCCTTAAGTCCCAAAAGATATGAGAGATTTGCTTCCAGTTCCTTTGTGGATCTCATCTCAAAGAGTCTTCCGTTAACTGCAATAGAGGTCTTGCCTCTCTCTTCTGAAACTACTACGGCTACGGTGTCACCCATTTCGCTCGCGCCGACAGCTGCTCTGTGGCGTGTTCCGGCACGCTCGAGAGAATGCATTGTTACGGAGAGCGGAACATGACATCTGGCTGCTATGATCCTGCCGTCTCTAATGAGAAGACCGCCGTCATGCATCGGAGAGCCTTTATAGAAAATACTCTGGAGTACCGAACTCGTTACTTCAGAATCGAATGAAACTACGTTTTCCTGAGATAAAAGCTCATCGAGTCTTGTCTTTCTCTCGATAAGGATAAGAGCTCCTGTATATGTCCTGGACATCTCCTTGCAGGCGGAACTGATCTCCTTGATAAATGAAGAAAGCTCTTCCCTCGTCATCTTGGCTTCGCTGTGCCTGAAAGGATTTGCAGCGCTCGATGTACGGAGACCCACTGTCTCAAGCGCTCTTCTGAGTTCCGGCTGGAACAGAACAACGAAGAGGATCGCAACGATATAAAGAAGCCTGTTAAACAGGAACCCTACCATGTCGAGTCCGATAAGACCGCAGAAAGCAACGAATATCAATACGAATACAATACCTTTGATGAGCTGCCAGGCTCTGGTCTGTCTGATGAACATCAGGACTGAATAGAAAAGGAATGTGACAAGAGCGATATCGATCGCATATCTGATGAAGTCCCAAGGGCTGCCGAAAAACAGCGTGCCCTTAGCAAGGCTGTTAAAAAGCTCGCCTAAAAAATCAAATATCTGGCTGATTATTGATGTATTTGACATCGAAAAATGTCCTTCTTTATGCGCTTATCTTATTTAGTATAACATAAGCAAAACGATTGAAAGTCGGATTTTTTAAATGATTTTGATTTAAGTTGAGGTTTCAGAAGACTCGGTAAAATATGTCTGCTTGGTCGATTCTATCTTGAAAGCTTCATACTGGGCAGGCGTCATACCCTTGTCAGAACCCTTCAGCAGAGCCTCGATAACAATAAATGCAACGCAGTTGACCCTTATCTGGAGCCTGTCTCCGGAGCAGTCGATCTCGCCGTCTTCATTACGGTCTATATCTTCGGTAACGAGGAGAGAATCCAGGAAATAAGTGCAGTCCGAAGGCGTTCTTCTGACCTTTCCGCCGAAATCCTGAAGGTTTAAGTTCTTTGTCTCCTTCATCTTTTCAAGCTCTGTATAGTTATAATCGTAGCTCTCGAAATAAACTATTACGATTCCCCTGTCGTCGAAAGGCTTATAGTCGGAAATGGTGTTGGGGACCTCATTGAAGATATCCTTATAGCCGTCGCCGTTTACATCGAACTTTAGGCCTGACTCGTTGTAGCAGAGGTCGAATCTGTAATTTGAATAAAGAGGATTTGCAAAGCATACGTCATAAGACTGGTAGAGCTTTCTTCTCATCTCATACTTTTGGTTGTTATTAAGAGACTTAAAACCTGAAGATGCATAGACTTTATCGCCTGCATATAAGCTGTCGATATCGTACATTACATCGATCCGGTGGAGCTCTTCACCCTTTAAAGAAGCGCAGAATGCCTCAGCGCCTGCCTGGTCATCTGTTCCGGCACCGAAAAATATAAACCAGACATCGTAAGCAACATCCTTATATTCCTTGAAAGCCTTCATGGCGGTCAGAACGCATGCCGTTCCGGAAGCGTTGTCTGAAATGCCGTCATAAACATATTTCGGGCGCTCGGTCGGCGTAGCATCAGGATCTGCGGGCTTTTCCTCTTCCTTCTTCTCCTCTTCTTTCGGAGCATAATCAGGAAGCATTGCCGAATCGTAGTGAGCACCGATCACAGCGACCCTGTGCTCAACCTGGTATGTACCGTCGTCCTGACGGCAGTAAAAACCGGTACCGGGTACCTTAACGATATAGTTTGCCGAGCTTCCGACTTCTTCTTTTTCGAAAGTCTGGATCTCAGGCGTATAGCCTAATTCCCTGATCTTTCCGGCGATATAAGCGCCTGTCGCGGTCTCTCCCTCAGAATAAGGTTTCCTGTCAGGAAATTTGGAAGCGATCTCTCTGGCGATATCGGAGCCGAAAGATCCGTAATCAGCTGCTTTGGTGCCTGTATTCTCATTTTTCTTACAGGAAGTCAAAACGAGCGGTCCTGTCAAAACCGCAAAGCACAAGGCAGTTGCTATTAATTTTGTGAACTTAGTGTTGCTCATAACTCCGCTATTATACCCTAAGTTTCCTCTTCTTTTGAGGCAACTTGTGATGAGCCGGAAGTGATGTTCTTCAAACGCTCCTCTAAAATGGCCAGAGCCTCTTCTGTATCAGGATTCTTTATGGCCCAGCTGCCCTTGCCGTCTGTCTCTTCATAGCAGACGAGGGGCTCGTTGGAAACAGAGCCTTTCCTGTATGAATCCTTAAGAGAGTTCATTATCGCATTAAAACTTACGCCCTTAAGTTCTGTCGGAAGCCCGAGTTTAAGATAGATCGCCTTAAAAGCTGGTCTTACCTTATCGGGAACGGTGGCATAAAGGCTCAAAGCCAGAGCCTCTCCCTCCGAATAATTCATGAACCTGAAATATCCTTCGATTGCTTCCGAGAGCTCGGAACCGAGTGTCAGAAGCAGAGGATTCTTCTTGTCGATCGCAGCCCTTGCAGCATATACGCGGTTTAAGAAAACCCTGATGTCCGAAGGCTTTGAGCCCGAAAGCTCGATAAGCTCGGTTAAAAGCCCGAAATCAGCAAGCAATGCGTATCTTATTATCTGTGAATAACCGTTCGGAATAAATTTTTTCGGAACTGTCGAAAGATAAACGGGATCGACAAATACGGCAGTCTGGGAAATTGCCACGGAAGCAGTATTCTTGCGGCTTCCTGAGTTAAGGCAGGCCATATCTGCGCAGCATGTCTCTGACATGGACGACAGAGTCGTCGGAACTGCGATATAACGTGATCTTCCAGTGTAAAGAGCTGAGGCAAAAGCCGTGATATCAAGGACAGAGCCGCCGCCGAAGCCTATAATCCAGTCATTGCTGTTAAGGCCGAACTCGTTTAACTCTTTTACGACATCATTGACCTGTGAAAGGTTCTTATTCTGTTCGCCTTCTTCCACCGTGATAAGGCAGGTCTTAATGTCCCTTAGAGCGAACTGCTTTTCAAACGAATTATAGTAATAAGCGCTGACCTGTCTGTCAGAGACAATTGCGACTTTGATCCCGCAGCCGCTTAAGTCCTTGTTGTCGTACTGCTCGAGAATAAAGCCTGCGATAAATTCCTCCGCAATGCCGCTTCCCGTAAAGCAATCGTAGCTTCTGTTGCATTCAAGTCTGTCCAAGATTTAAGGGCTCCTTTCGCTCTCAAAGTCAATTTGTATATTACCACAAAAGTGTTAGAATATACGCTCAGGTAAAATTATTAATAGAGGTTATGTATGAAAATAAGAACGAGATTCGCACCCAGTCCCACGGGCTTTATGCATGTCGGCAATCTTCGCACAGCGCTTTACGAGTACCTTACGGCCAAGCACGAAGGCGGCACTTTTGTATTGAGGATCGAGGATACCGACCGTGAACGTTATGTAGAGGGTGCAACTCAGGTTATATATGACACCATGAAGCTTGCAGGTCTTGAGCATGACGAAGGACCTGATATCGGCGGCGAGTTCGGACCTTACGTCCAGAGCGAGAGACTTTCTATGTATAAGCCTTATGCTGAGCAGCTCGTTGAGCAAGGCAAAGCTTACAGATGCTTCTGCACCAAAGAGCGCCTTGAAGCTCTTAAGGAGAATGCTCCTGAAGGAACAGGCTACGACAGACACTGCAGAGACTTGTCTCCTGAAGAAATTCAGAAGAACTTAGATGCTGGCATGCCTTACGTTATCCGCCAGAAGATGCCCCTTACAGGCTCTACGTCTTACCATGACCTCGTTTACGGCGATATCACATTCCCCAACGAGGATCTGGACGACCAGGTGCTTATCAAGACTGACGGCTTCCCTACCTATAACTTCGCTAATGTTATCGATGATCACACAATGGGAATCACACATGTTGTAAGAGGATCCGAGTACTTATCTTCAACACCTAAGTACAACCTCCTCTATGAGGCATTCGGCTGGGAGATCCCCACATATATCCACCTGCCGCTCATCATGGGCAAGTCAGTTGACGAGGAAGGCAACGAAGTTATCTCAAAGCTTTCCAAGCGTCACGGCTCCACAGGCTTTATGGATCTCGTAAACGAAGGTTACCTTCCTGAGGCGATCATCAACTATATCGCACTCTTAGGCTGGGCCCCCAAAGATACAAGAGAGATCTTCTCCCTCCCTGAGCTCATCGAAGCTTTCGATATCAACGGCATCTCCAAGTCACCTGCCGTTTTCGACTATGATAAGCTCTCATGGGTAAACCAGGAGCACATCAAGGCTATGTCCGACGAGGAATTCTTAGAGCACGCAAAGCCTTTCTACGATGAGGCAGGCGTTGATCCTTCATGCTATGCCCTGCTCGCTGAGCTCTTAAAGCCCAGGATCGCAAAGTTCAATGAGATCACCGAGAAACTCTCATTCATTAAGGAATACGGAGACTTCGACCTCGCACTTTTCGAGCACAAGAAGAGCAAGTCCACTTTAGAGTCTTCCAAGGAGATGCTCGAAAAGGCTATCCCCGTTTTGGAGAACTTAGACTGGGACAGAGACGCTATCACTGAGGCAATGAAGACTCTGGCAGAGAGCCTTGAAGTCAAGAACTCGGTTGTTATGTGGCCTGTAAGGATCGCTGCTGCAGGTGTTGCGGTAACCCCCGGCGGATGCGCTGAGGTAATGCTCCTTTTAGGCAAGGAAGAATCTCTCAAGAGAATTAAATACGCTTATTCAAGACTTTGATTTGGAGAATATGAAAAATGGCTGACAGCAAGAATTTTATTGAACAGATCATTGACGAAGAACTCAAAGAAGGCGGAAGAGTTTACGGTAAGAAGATCCACACCAGATTCCCGCCCGAACCTAACGGCTACCTTCACATCGGTCACGCAAAGGCCTTAGAGATCGACTTCGGCACAGCAGAAGCTTATAACGGTCTCTGCAACCTCAGAATGGACGACACGAACCCCACCAAAGAGGACGAGGAATACGTTGAAGCCATCAAGGAAGACATCCACTGGTTAGGACACGACTGGGATGACAGATTCTTCTACGCTTCCGAGTATTTCGAGAAGATGTACGGCTTTGCAATCGAGCTCATCGAAAAAGGATTGGCTTACGTTTGCGAGCTTACACCCGACCAGATGAGAGATATGAGGGGCGACACTAAGACTCCTGCTGTCTCACCTTACAGAGACAGACCTATCGAAGAAAGCCTCGATCTCTTTAAGAGAATGAGAGCCGGCGAGTTTGAGGACGGTAAGATGACTCTCAGAGCCAAGATCGACCTCGCTTCCGGTAACTTCAATATGAGAGACCCTGTTATCTACAGGATCAATCACCTCCCCCACCACAGAACAGGCACTGAGTGGTGCATCTATCCTATGTATGACTTCGCTCATCCGATCGAAGACGCTTTGGAAGGTATCACACACTCCCTCTGCTCTTTGGAGTTCGAAGCTCACAGACCTCTTTACGACTGGGTAGTAAACAACATCTCTGTTGAGTGCAAGCCCCGTCAGATCGAGTTCGCAAGACTCGGAATCACACACACTGTCCTTTCCAAGAGAAAGCTCCGTGCCATGATCGAAGCAGGCATCGTATCAGGCTGGGATGACCCCAGAATGCCTACACTCTGCGGCCTTCGCAGAAGAGGTTACACACCTGCTTCAATCCATAACTTCAGCGCACGTAACGGTGTCGCCAAGGTCAACTCCGTAGTTGACTTTGCTTTCCTCGAATACTGCTTAAGAGAAGATCTTAACGATCACGCTCAGAGAGCAATGGCTGTATTAAAGCCTATAAAGCTCATCATCGACAACTATCCTGAAGGACAGACAGAAGAATTTGACGTTGAGAATAATCCTAAGGACGAGAACGCCGGCACACGTAAGGTATCCTTCTCAAGAGAACTCTGGATCGAAGAAGAAGATTTCATGGAAGTTCCCGCTCCCAAGTATTTCAGACTCTTCCCCGGCAACGAAGTTCGCCTTAAATCCGCTTACGTTGTTAAGTGCGTATCCTGCGATCACGACGCTGAAGGCAATGTAACTGCTGTTCACTGCACATACGACCCTGATTCCAGAGGCGGCAATACTTTAGACGGCAGAAAGATCAAGTCCACGATTCACTGGGTTGACGCAAAGACTGCTGTTGACGGCGAGATCAGACTATACGACAGGCTCTTTACAACAGAGCAGCCTGACCTTGCTGACTGCAACTATCTGGATTTCATCAATCCCGATTCATTGGAGATCATCAAGGGCGCAAAACTCGAGGCATTCCTCAAGGACACAAAGCCTGCTGACAGATTCCAGTTCTTAAGAACCGGTTACTTCTGTGCAGACTCCAAGGATTCAACACCTGATCACCTCGTATTCAACCGTGCTGTATCTTTGAAAGATTCTTATAAGCCAGAGTGATTCTCTGACAATAATGCAGATTAAAAGGCCCCTGTCATCTGACAGGGGTTTATTTTTACTTGGAGTTCTTCTCGAATGTCGGCTGCTCGTGCAATGTCTTGCCCAGGAGCGTCATCGCCTGCTTCGGGCAATGATCTATGCATCTGTAGCACATGGTGCATTTAGAAGATGCGACCGCCTTGCCGTTCTCTATCTTGATGTTTTGTGTCGGACAATTCTTCGCACAGATGCCACAACCAATGCACTTATCAGGATCGATCTTAAGCTTATCGGTATAACCTGTCGTCTTATTGTAGAACCAAAGTCTCTGGCCGAACAAACCTGCCAGGTGAGCTGCAAACGACAGACCTTCTTTAGGGAAATTACCTGCCCTCATTTGTTTTGCTGCTTCGCTGATTCGTTTGTCGGCCTTCTCAATAATCGCCTTATTCTGCTCTTTCGTCTTCTTAAGTGCCTTGCAGTCACCAATCGAGTCAGGCATTACGATCTGAAGGCCGCCGGTTATTTCTGCGCCATACTTCTTAAGAAGCCTTGCAGCACATCCTGTACCGTCACCTGCAAACAATCCCATGGTCGTTATAAGAAAGATCTTCTTGCCTTTCCATGTTGTTTCGTGGCTGTTTATGAAGTCTCTTACAAGATATGGAATATTAGAAAACATCGTAGGATAAGCAAGAATGATCTCATCGCCTGCTAATGCTTTCATTGCGTCTTCTGACTCAATAGGAGCGCATATCCCGGTGTCTCCGAGTTCATTTAAGAGCAGCGTTACGATATGCTTTGTATTGCCTGAACCGCTCAGGTATATGGCGTTCATAAGCAGCCCTCCAAAAGCATCTTGAATGCTTTCTTAAGATAGTCTTTTTTGGTCATGTTGAATCTTACTTTCAGGTATTCTTCCTTATCCATAGCCATCGAGATGATACCTGATATCGATGACCACATCATGATGACCGCCGGATAAACGTCGATGTCTTTTCTGACAACGCCCTCCTTAATGCCGCTCCTGATGAAGTCAGCAATCGCTTCGTTCGTCTGTTCGCCTACATCGTAGATCTTCTTATAGATCTCTTGCTCCATATCCATCGGGATCGAGCCGAGCGTTGCCCTGTAAAACATAGGGTGCGCTTCGAATTTGTCTGCAATATCAAAACAGAGCTTATAGTATCTTTTCTCAAAGCTCCCCTTGCCTTCAGCGGCCTTTTTCGCATCCTCCAAAAGCTGTTCCATATACTTGCAGACAATGTGATCCCAGATAAGCTGCTTGCTCTTGAAATAAACATAGAGCGTGGACTTGCTGATCCCTGTATTAAAAGCAATGTCGTCTATTGATGCAGCCTCGTAGCCTTTTTCTTCGAAAAGCCTTTCTGCCGCCATCATGACCGAAGCCGTATGGATCTCTCTTAATCTGTCTTTACGCTTTTTGAATTCCATATGTAGATCCCCCAATCCTATATTATCGTACTGCCAGTACTATTATCGTACTACCAGTTCGATTTTATGTCAACAGAAGTCCTATATCCGGATCTGCTGATTCTGAAAACCAGAGGTCCTGTGTCCGGATCTGAAAAAGAGAGTATTATCTGACTTCAGGGAGCTTTAGCATTCGGTCTAATGCTTCATTTACGACGCTTCTGGGGCAAGCGATATTCATACGCATGAATTGCGTTGCCTTTTTCGAGAAGAACGTGCCTTCAGAGAACTTAATATGCGCATTATCAAGGAAAAACTTCGAAGGATCGTCCATTCCCAACGCTGATGCATCTATCCACATGAGATATGTGCCTTCGATATCGGTAACCTTAAGTTTCGTACCTGCAAGCCGGCTCTTTACAAGCTCAATATTGCCTTCGAGATAAGTTACCAGCTCATCCATCCACTTGTCGCCGTATGTATATGCGGCTCTGGTCGCAACCAGACCCATAATGTTCAAGCCAAATGCACCGGTCGAAAAAGCATACTTGTCTACTGCCCTTCGCATCGAGTCATCTGCAATAACAATATTTGCAGCCTGAATTCCTGCGATATTAAAAGACTTGGTAGCAGATGTACATGTTACCGTGATCTTCTTCAGTTCTTCGGACAAAGAAGCGATCGGGATATGCTTATGCCCGCTGTAAACAAAATCTGCGTGGATCTCATCGCAGACGATCAGCATGTGATTCTTAAGACAGATATCGCCCACTTTTAAGAGTTCTTCTCTTGTCCATACGCGGCCGGCAGGATTATGAGGATTGCAGAAGATCAGCATCTTCACATCATTTTCGCGCACCTTATTCTCGAAATCTTCGAAGTCGATCTCATAACGCGATCCCTTCATGACAAGATCTGATACAACGAGGTTTCTGCCGCTGCCCTTTACTGCTCTGCCGATAGGACCGTAAAGCGGCTCGAAAATGAGAATGCTGTCATTCTCTTTGGTGAGCGCATTGATTGAATCTGAGATACCGATGACCACGCCGGGCATCTTTAAAACAGTCTTGGGATCGACATCCCAGCCGTATCTTCTCTTATACCAGCCGGTAAGCGCGCGGTTGTAGGATTCATCCGCTTCAGAATAACCGTAAACGCCTCTTTTAGCCTGCTCTACAAGAGCCTCGATGACTTCGTCAGGACTCTTAAAATCCATATCGGCGACCCACATTGGAAGAAGGTCATCGATACCTTCTATCTTTGCATGCTTAAGATCTTCGGGTGTGTTTCTATCTACTATTTCATCGAATCTGCTCATAACTTCTACTGATTCTCCCCTAACGAAAAGCAATTATTTAATCCCACGAACGAGTTATTTGCCGCAGGCAAATCCCTGTTTGAAGTGAGGGGATTAAATAATTGCGCCCTTAATAACCCGCGAGGAACTCTTTGGTTCTTTCCTCTTGAGGATTTGTGACGAGTTCATACGCGGGGCCTTCTTCAACGATAACGCCGCCGTCCATGAAGACGATCCTGTCTGCAACGTCTCTTGCAAAGCTCATTTCATGAGTAACGATGACCATCGTCATCTTTTCTTTGGCGAGTTCCTTGATTACGGTTAAAACGCCCTTTGTGAGCTCAGGATCCAGAGCGGATGTGGGTTCGTCAAAGAAAATGATCTCAGGGTTGGTGGCGAGGGCTCTGGCGATAGAGACACGCTGCTGCTGGCCGCCTGAAAGATTGCAGGGATATTCTTCAGCCTTGGTTTCCAGATCCATCTTCTTAAGAAGGCCGTCACAGATGGCATCAGCTTCGGTCTTGCTCTTTTTGTGGACGTGTATCAAGGCTTCCGTGATATTTCTTCTGACCGTGAAATGCGGGAAGAGATTAAAGTTCTGGAATACGAGACCGAACTTGGATCTGATCTCTTTTTCGAGATTTTTGTCGCAATATACCGAATGTCCGTCTTTGTTTTCACAGAGGACATCGCCGCCTATTACGATCTTGCCGGAGTCGATTTTTTCGAGCGTAGTGGCGCATCTTAAAAGAGTTGATTTGCCGCCGCCGGAAGGGCCAATGATCGCAACTACTTCACCGCGCTTAACTTCCAGATCAATGCCTGTTAAGACCTCCAGTTTGCCGAAGGACTTATGTATGTCTTTCATCTCAAGAACGATGTCATTAACTTCTGTCATTATTCACACCTCTCTTAAGAATAGTAAGACATGGATTTCTCCACACGGTTCAATATCACTTCGATGATCAGGTTCATGAAATAGTAGAACAAACCTGCAACGATGAACGGCATTACAGAAACCTGCTTGGAAGCTGCTGCTGAAGCCTTGGTGAACATTTCCGTTACCGAGAGGACCTGTGCTAAGGATGTATCTTTTACGAGCGTGATTATCTCGTTTGATACCGAAGGCAGGACTCTCTTTACTACCTGGGGCAGGATGATCTTGAAATATGTCTGTGTCTTCGAAAAGCCTAAGACAGTTGCAGCTTCATACTGGCCCTTGGACATTGACTGGATTCCGCCTCTGAATATCTCGGCAAAATAAGCTGCATAATTCAATGAGAACGCGATTATCGTTGCTATAAAACGGTAGTTGTTGCCGAGGTTGACCCTAAAGATATAGTAAGGTCCGAAATAGACCAGAAGGAGCTGGAGCATCAGCGGCGTACCTCTTAATACAGAGATATAAAGCCGGAAGATCGTTGATACGGGTACGAATTTTGACATTCTTCCCTTACAAACGAGAAGTCCCAAAGGAATAGAGAAGATCAATGTCAGGCCAAAGATCGCCAGTGTATAACCCAAACCCTGACTTAATTGCGTTAATGTTGACCAGACTAAACTCATATAGATCCTCTGTTTTAGAACTTATAAAGCCACACAGGGCTTTTTCACAGGATTACATTGTATCATAACTGCCCTTTATGAGGGTAAAGTATTCATTCTCTCAAAACTATTTTATAATAAGATAATCAAATCAAGGGGAATACCGGTTATTCATGAGCGTCGAAAACAGCGATATCAGCAAAAACGGATTTAAACAGATCTCCAGATACCGCGGCGTGCTCATGGGCATAGCGACCATCTGGATATTAGCCTTTCATGTATGGATCCCTGTTTTCAATGCACCATCAAACCCTGTCACTACCGTTCTGCATCACATTGAGGAATATATCCGGAAAACAGGATTTTACGGCGTCGACATCTTTTTACTTTTGTCCGGTATCGGACTGACATACGCGATCAGGAAAGAATCAGTTTTAAAGTTCTACTACAGACGTATAAAAAGAGTCTTCCTCCCTTTTTTCGTAGCAGCGCTCGTAAGATGGCCCATCAGCCATTGGACATTCGGAAATTTCATAAGCAATGTAACCGGGTATTCATTCTACGCTAACCACATCCACTCTTTCTGCTGGTTCGTAACGGCGATAATCACGCTTTATTTCGCTTTCCCGCTCTACTATAAGCTGTTCTCAATGGCAAAGAACAAATATCTGTTTACATTGCTCGTTATTGCGGTCTGGCTGGTTTTATCCATTCTCCTGCATGGCACGATGCGCTTTGACCTGTACGGATTTACAGGCAGGATCCCGGTATTCATAATCGGCATTCTCTTCGGCCATATCACCCAAAGCGAAAAAGAGATCGTCTTTAAGAAAAGGCACTACCTGTTTTTGCTTCTGATCCTCGCTTCAGGCATTATCCTGGGATACATATACACGATAAAAGAGTTCGAGTTCATACTCCCCGGCGCAAAGGCCACGATCCCGGGCACGCTTATTGCCGTAGGTCTGTCCTTCCTCGTTGCAAAGCTTATGGAAATATTGGACAGGCGCGCACCTAAACCGGGAAAAGCAATTGACAAAGTCATAGGTTTCTGGGGTTCGATCTCGCTTGAGATATATTGTGTATACGAGTGCCTTCTTATCCCCTATTTCCAGAAGGCCGTCAAAGCATTAGCCGGAATAGGACTCACATCAAGATTTCTGATAAATATAGTTATATTTGCTGCATCAACACTCATTGCCTTTTTAGCAGGCCTGTTATTCAAATACTTTTGGAAGCTTATTGAGCTCCCAAAAAGCCGTAAAAAAGCAGATAATAGTGTAAGCTGAACTTTAGCCGGTGCAAACTTAATGGATAGCGATATTAAACAGGAAAAAACTGAAAGCATGACTGACAGCAGAAACGGTTTTCTGCTCCTCTCAAAATACCGCAATGCAATAATGGGAATTGCTGCATTGTGGATCCTTTGTTTTCATGCCTGGATACCGGTTACGCCGATTCCTTCAGAAGGCAATTTCAACATCTTCAGCTTTTTAGAGCGCTATATCAAAAATATCGGCTACTGCGGTGTAGATATTTTCTTATTGTTATCCGGTCTTGGATTAACATTTGCAATAAAAAAGAGTTCCTTACTCAAATTCTACTACCGACGTTTGCGCAGGATAGTTCTGCCGTCTTTGGTAGTTTTTATTTTTCTTTGGAAAGTATTCGGATGGAGCACGACAGAATTCATTCAAAACGCTAGCGGCTTTACTTTTTATTTTAAGGATGCTGAGTGCGTACTTTGGTTTGTTCCTGCGATAGTTACTCTCTACTTGCTTTTCCCTTTATATTTCAGATTCTTCGGCAAAGCAAAAAACAAGATATTATTCACTGCCATAACAATAACTGTCTGGTTTATAATCTCTTTCGTTCTTAAAGATATAATGCGTACGGATCTCTATGGTTTTACAAACAGGATACCGGTATTCCTTATAGGCATACTTTTCGGACATATCACACAGAATAATAAGAAAATCGTATTTAAAGCCTGGACCTATGTATTACTGCTCATTACCCTGGCAATTGGTCTTTATCTTACATACCTTACGACATTACAGAATGTATATCTGATACTGCCTGTAGGAAACTGTTTCCTGCCCAATCTCCTTATCGCTGTGAGCCTTCCTTTTCTTGTCGCTAAATTATTGGATCTTGCAGAAAGACATCTTTCCAAGTTTGGAAAAGGAATTAATGTTGTCTTAGGTTTTTTCGGCACATTCACACTCGAATCTTACTGCATACAGGAATGGTTCATAAGAATAATCCCGGATCTTATGAATGACGGCATTTCGATCCACTTGATCAATATCGGAATGTTCTTTGTGATCAACGCAACCGCCTGGATCGCAAGCCTGGCATTCAATTACTTCTGGAAGCTTGTTGAGCTCCCTTTTAAAAAGAAGAAAACATAAAAAGAGGGTGCCAATTATGACACCCTCATGGTCTTAAGTTGTTTTAAAGAGGGTGCCAATTATGACACCCTCATGGTCTTAAGTTGTTTTAAGGATTACTTTCCGATGATCGTAATATCCTTGCCGAACCACTTTGTGGAGATCTGAGCCATTGTACCGTCAGCAGCCATCTCCTCCATAACCTTCTGAACCTTGTCGCGAAGTTCCTTGTTGTCCTTGTAGAAGCCTACACCGTACTGTTCGGTAGCAACAGACTCATCAAGAACAGTGAATGCCTTGCCGGATGTCTGGATCTCATAACGTGCAACGATCTCGTCCATAACGATCGCATCTACAGAACCCATCTCAAGCTCCATCATTGCATTGAGATATGAATCCATCTCAACGAGCTTGCCGAAAGAATCCTTAAGAGCAGCATTATCTTCAATAGCTGCAAGTCCGGATGAATCCTTCTGAACGGCTACTGTCTTGCCTGCGAGATCAGCGAGTGAAGAAATGCCCGAATCATTCTTTACTACAACTACCTGGGCATTAGCCATATAAGCAGATGTCCATGCGTACTTGTCCAATCTCTCATCTGTCATTGTAAATCCGTTCCAGATGCAGTCGATGTTGCCTGTTGCGAGCTCCTGGTCCTTGGAATCCCAAGCAATAGGCTGAGCTACGAACTCTTTACCCATACGCTTTGCTGCTTCCTTAGCAAGATCCAGGTCAAATCCGACATAAGAACCGTCATCTGCGACGAAACCCATGGGCGGGAATTCCTGGTCAAAACCAACAATGAACTTGTTGCTTTCCTTCTTGCCACAGCCTGCGAAAGCCACAGCCATAGTAGCAACTGCCATAACAGAAGCTACGATTTTCTTAATTACCATAAAACACTTTTCCTCCAATGGTTAATTTGTTTTATTTGGTGCCGAAAATACGGTCACCCGCATCTCCCAAACCGGGGAGAATGTACGCGTTTTCATTGAGCTCTCTGTCAACGTTACCTACATAGATATCGATGTCAGGATGAGCCTTTGCAAGTCTCTCGATTCCTACGGGAGCAGCGATGATGCACATGAACTTGATCTGCTTGCCACCGTGAGCCTTGATGGAATTGATCGCATCAACAGCGGAACCGCCTGTAGCGAGCATAGGATCAACTACAACGATAAGTCTCTGGTCGATAGGATCAGGGAGCTTGCAATAGTAATCGTGAGGTTCATGTGTCTCAGGATCTCTGTAAAGGCCGATGTGACCAACCTTTGCAAGAGGTGTTAATGCCTGAACGCCCGGAACCATTCCGAGACCTGCACGAAGGATAGGAACTATGGCAAGCTTCTTACCGTCGATCATGGGAGCCATTGTCTTTTCGAGAGGTGTCTCAACTTCGACATCCTTCAAAGGAAGATCTCTCAAAGCTTCATAGCCTTCCAATGTAGCGATCTCTTCTACGAGATGTCTGAACTCATAAGTACCTGTCTCGATCTTTCTCAAAAGAGAGATCTTGTGCTTGATCAAAGGATGATCCATGACCTGAACGTTCTTAAAATCTTTGTACTGCATATTCCGTTTCCTTTTCTATTTTAAAAAGATTATCGTTCTTTTTATGTTTTACTTCTTATCTGTTTCTGAAGAATCAGCAACAAGCTTACCGTTGTTTACGATAAGGTTTGTAATGATACCGAAGATAAGAGCTACTGCGAGAGCTGTAACTGTAAGGATAGGACCCTTTGTCATTTCGTTGTAGCCGAACTCCAATGTAAGTCCGCCGATACCTGTAACGAGGATGCTCGATACGATAAAGAGGTTCTTACTGTTGTTGAGGTCGACCTTGCGGAGCATCTGGAGTCCTGATACTGCGATGAAGCCGTAAAGCGCAACGCATGCACCACCCATGACGCACTTAGGGATGGAGTTGATCAAAGCTACGAAAGGTGTGAAGAATGACAGGATCATACAACCTAATGAAGCAACGATGATCGTAATGATAGAAGCATTACCTGTGATGGCAACGCAGCCGATTGATTCACCATAAGTAGTATTTGCAGCACCACCGAAAATTGAACCTACGATGGATCCGATACCGTCACCGAAGAGTGTGTTATCAAGACCGGGATCAGTAATGAGGTCCTTATTGATGATGTTTCCGAGGTTCTTGTGGTCAGCGATATGCTGAGCGAGTTCTACGACACCGATAGGAACGTAGATCAAAGCGATAGAACCGATATCTGCAATGGAGAGTGTCTGCCAGCCCTTCTCCTGAATAGCCTTAAGGAAGAAGAAGTCAGGCATCTTAACGAAAGATGAAACTGAGAGCGGAACAAATGCTGACTTGAAAGAGTCAAAGCTGAGGATCTGTAAGCTTTCAGCACCTGTTGCATTTCCGATAAGTGTAAGTACCAGAGCAACAACATAACCTGCGCCGATACCTACGATGAAAGGGATAAGCTTAATGTTCTGTGAACCCTTAACGGAAGCGATAACGATAGCAAAGAATGTGATCGCACCGACAAAGATCGTGATGAGGCTGTAATTGTCGCCGCCGTTAGAAGCCATCCAGCCTGTAGCTGTTCCTGAAAGAGAAAGACCGATGAGGGCAACGATGGGTCCAATGATTACGGCAGGCATGAGCTTGTTAACCCAGCCGGAACCTACTGCCTTGATGATGATACCGATTACGACATAAACAAGGCCGGCAAAGAAAACACCGATGATGATACCAAGGTAGCCGAAATTCTGTCCGATAGAAGCACCATAAGCGCCAAGGAACGTGAAGGAGCTTCCGAGGAAAACAGGGCTCTTCTTCTTAGTAAAGAAGATATATACCAAAGTACCGATACCCGCACCAAACAATGCTGCGGAAGGATCTGCTTCAAGTCCGAAAGAAGTAACGAGCATAGGAACGAGAAGCGTTGCAGCCATGATAGCGATCATCTGCTGCAGTGCAAAAACGATAGTCTTACTCATTTTAGGCTTATCGTTTACATCATAAACAAGTTTCATTTTTACCCTCCTGAATACTTATTGTGGTTTATAACTAACGGTTCCGCAGATCCTGTCACCTGCGTCACCGGCAGCATCAATGATGTAGCCTTTTTCATTCAACGGATAGGTTGAATGATATGCAGCATAGATAGGCACTTCCGGATGACGGGAATGAACAAATTCGATTCCCTGATCGCACGAAAAGATGCACATGAACTTGATCCTCTTGCAGCCTGCTTCCTTAAGGAGCTTGATCGTAGCTTCAGCACTTACGCCCGTAGCAAAAGCAGGATCCACAATGATGACTTCCCCCTCAGTAACGTCAACAGGAAGCTTGAAATAATACTGGACCGGCTGCAGAGTCTCTTCGTCTCTGTAAAGACCTACGTGTCCCACCTTTGCAGTAGGAAGAAGACTTCTTAAGCCGTCTACCATGCCAAGGCCTGCCCTTAAGATCGGAACGATCGTAAAGTCCTCAGCAATGACAGGAGATTCAAATTTAGAAAGAGGTGCCTGTATCTCTACCATCTTTGTTGGCAGATCCTTAAGCACCTCATATCCCATTAACATTGTAATCTCTTTGACGATTTCGCAGAATTCCTTTGAACCGGTATTAACGTCACATAGATGAGTGACTTTGTGTCTGATCAAAGGGTGATCGAAAACAGTTACATTTTCCATGTACTTACTGTCCATAATTTCCACCTTCATAAAAGAATTGCCAAACTCACATTGGGAAAATTATAATATTAAAATCAGGTTTGATAAATAGAAAATGTATAAGAATTGTAATTTATTTTTCAGGAGTTTGTCATGTCAAAGATTCTTGTCAGTGCTTGTCTTTTAGGAGTTGAATGCAGATATAAGGGCGATGCATGTCCCTGTCAGAAATTAATCGACCTTGGTAAAGAGCATACGCTCATCCCCGTCTGCCCTGAACAGGCAGGAGGCCTTCCCACTCCCCGCACTCCTTCTGAAAGAGTCGGCGACAAAGTAATCATGAGAGACGGCACTGATGTAACCTCCAAATATCAGAAAGGCGCCCAGACGGCACTTTATCTTGCCAAGACACTTGGAGCCGACTTTGCGGTCCTTAAGGCGAACAGCCCTTCATGCGGAAAAGGCATAATCTACGACGGCACATTTACCGGAGGCAAATGCGAAGGCAACGGAGTTACCTCTGAATTGCTGTTAAATAACGGAATAGCTGTTTATACGGAAGACGAGATCGACCAGTTACCTTTGTAACCGTTCCTTCGAACTCAAAGGATCGCGAGCAGTAAGATCCCGGTAATCTCCATAATGATTACCACTCCCAGAAGAAGTGTATACATCTTAAGTTTAGCGACATCGTCTGACGGCTGCTCAGCCTTGACGGTCTTAACTGCTGCTTCTGCCTCGACGCCGCTGAAAGCACTGGAGATATATTCAGACGAAGCAGCCTTATCCTCATCTGCAATATAGATGGGCTGCTCTGGTTCCTGCGGTAATACAGTCTTTCTTACCTTGGGCTTTTCCGCGTCCATATTAAACTCAGGAACGAAGATCTTGCTCTCCATCTTGGGAGCGCCTGTCCTGACACCTACTACCTTGGGCTTCACATCACCAAACAGCAATGCCGTATCCTCAAAAGGATCCATCGCATTGGCGGATTCACCGGTAAATTCAGGCACATTGGAATCTTTGAAATAGCCCTTCGGGTCATCGGAATAATGGACGTTAACATCTACCCTGCTGCGTTTTTCCATAGGAATATTGCGGTCAGGATCAAGTCGTCCCGGCCTCTCATATATCGGCAACTGGCTAGTGCTCTTGTTCAAAGATATATTGTTTTCTTCTTCGCCCATCGTTAGTGATTATACCACACGAATGACATTGCAATGTTCGCTTGAGTCCTCCGCGCTGCGCTTGTGCGGAGGCGCTCACATTGTCAATGTCATTCTGTTCCCTTGACGAAACCGTCATCATCAAGAGCCAGTACTTCCTGGTTGATGCAGTAATCCACGGCCTTCTTTCCGAGTCTGTAGTTATCAGAATCAACAGGGGCCCTGGATAAGCCCAAAGCCTTGGCTGTTTCTACTATAAGGCTGTCATAAGGCATTCCGTACTGTGACACGGCCAGATATCTTGCAGCGCAGGCTGCTTCCTGGACAGGAATATCACATGCCTTTCTGGCCTTTTCGCCTTCTGCAGGTACTCTGTAGTAATCCATTACCTTGCCGATCTCAGTGCCGTCTTTCCAGAGGAATACAACTGTTTCAGGCTCATCTGCCGCAGGGTCAAGCACCTGGTTGGTAAAGTGGAATTTCGAAGTCTTTTCTATGCTTCTGACCAGATAAGAACAACGCTCGCGAAGCTTCGGTGTCATCTTTGCTATGCCCGCAGCAGCTATCAGTTCTCTTGCGAGAACATCGGAACTGATAGGCGATTCCTGTTCGACTATCGATGCAACATAGCCCTGCAATTCCTTGGTTTTCATGGCATCGCAAAAATCAGCAGCCGATAAGATAGCCTTCGGCTTAATATCTGTTGCTTTATAAACGATCTCAGGAGAGCCTTCTGCCCTTATGTCGTCAGTTTTTTTTTGAGCCTGATCTTCCGATCCTTCTGATTCTTCTGCTACTTCCGTTTCCTCTTCCGGTGTGACACCGTAGATCGTCACTTGAGGTTCAGGTCTGCCTGATTCTTCAGGTGCAGATTCGATAGCCTCACTCTCAGAAGCCTCAGCTGACTCCTCAGCCGGAGCCTCTTCTACAGCAGGCTCTTCTTCCTTTTTCTTGGATTCTTCAATTATTGCGACCAGCTTTTCGAATACGCTGTCAGGATTTTCCCACCATTCGAGAGACCAGATCCTTACGATATTCCAGCCGAAGCCCTTGAGCATCGACATCTGGGATACTTCTCTTGCTGTAGTGGTTCCTGACTGTGCATAGACAGGGCCGTCCAAAAGGATACCGAGACAGTAAGTGCCGTCCTTTTCGGGAGATACGACACCGATGTCGATCTTAAAGCCGGACTTGCCGACACCCTTGTCGGTATCGTAACCGATTGCCTTGAACCTTGCGCATATATCGTCTGCGATGCCCGTAAATGCTGCATTTCTGTCGATCAGAGGTGTTCCTGAATTATCAGACGAACTGCCTGTGTTAGCGATATCCTGATCCCAGATCGTGCTTCCTGACGCATACTGCAGGAATCTCTTAAATGCCTTAACGCCTTCCGATGCCGTGTCATTGATGCGGATCTCTTCAGGCGAAATGGATGAAAATACTTTCATCTCGATTCTTGATCTCGTGACAGCAACGTTAAGTCTTCTCCAGCCGCCGTCTCTGTTCAAAGGACCGAAGTTCATTATGAGCTTGCCGGTCTCATCCTTGCCGTAGCCTACGGAGAACAGGATAACATCACGTTCATCGCCCTGAACGTTCTCCAGGTTCTTAACAAAGATCGGCTCTTCACTGCCGAACGCCCACTTTTCGAGAACAGGGTCTTTACTTGCGGCTTCGTCTAAGAGGTCTTCTATCAAGGTCTGCTGTTGGATATTGAACGTTACGACACCGACGCTGTACTTTGAAAGCGCAGGATCGTGAGCACGCTTTATGATCTCATCAATAACCGCCTGAGCTTCAACCTTATTGGTTCTGGTCTTGCCGGAATCAAAAGATCCTGCACAGTCGATCATGGTGACCTTAGAACATCTGTCGTCAGGTGACGGGAATGTATAGAGTCTGCCGTCGTAGAATGCCTTGTTCGAGAAAGTGATAAGGCTCTCGTGGCGGCTTCTGTAGTGCCATGCGAGGAACATCTGGGGCATCGAGATAGCGAGGCAGTCGTCGAGGATGCTCTCCAAGTCATCCGTCTCGAAACTCTCGTCGCCGTCATCTACCTGCTCCATGAAGAATGACGTAGGCGGCATCTGTTTAGGGTCGCCGACGATAACGGCCTCCTTACCTCTTGCGATAACGCCAATAGCCTTACATGTGGGAAGCTGTGAAGCCTCGTCGAAAACAACGATATCAAACATTCCGCACTTATCGGGATCCAAGAACTGTGCGCATGACAGAGGGCTCATGAGCACGCAGGGACAGAGCTTTAAGATGAGCTCTCCGATCTGCGTGAACAATGTTCTGATCGATACGCCTCTGCCGCCTGCCTTTATGGCATGCTGCAGGATTCCGAGTGCCGATGAAACATGAGCGTCTTTTGACAGATCCGGCAGATTCTTTGCAATCTTTAAATAGATCTCCTGTCTCGTAAGCTTTTCGAAATCATCGTTGACCTTTGAGAGCTCAGCGATCTTCTTTTCGAAAACGAGGCCGGAGAATGTTCTCAATACTTCAGAGCTGTCGATAATCATGGAAATAAGCATCGCGCTGTAGCCCTTGCGGAATGCACCAATGATCTCATCTCCTCCGATCATGCCGCAGCCGTAACCTGTTACAAGATTGGAGATCTTATAGTTTCCGCACCTGGATGCCATGAGGTTAAACTGCATCCTGTCTCTTAAATAATCGCTGTCAGCCTTAAGTGTCTCAGCCATCTGCTTCTTGCTCTCGAGCAATGAAGATTGAGGTTCGAACGCACCATATTCAAGGCCGTATGTTGCATTAAGATTGTCGTAAGAAGCCTTATAAGAAGCTGACTTGGCATTAAATGCATTCGCTGCATCAGTAACGAGCACATCGCCGTTACCGATAAGCTTTCTGAGTGAACCTGTCGGATCGTAAGGCGCAAACTCTGCAAATACCGCATGGGCATCCTCATTTACAGCTTCAAAATATGCGCGATCAAAACCGGGGCATGCTGCGCCCGGATTATAGTATTCACCGAGATAAGATCTTCCGGCAGTTATGAAGTTCATCGCAGTCTGAACTGAGTTCTTATAATCGATAAGGAGCTTAAAATCCTGCTCAAGGACTTCTTTTCTGTTGCCCTTGATATCGTATGCTTTGACCTTCTTATAAACGTTATTTTCAGCCAAGCCTCTTACGAGTGCATTCTTTGCCTTAGCCGTAACGATCTCATTAAGAAGCGTTGTGCCGTCGAGATCAAGGAAACCCGGCTGGTATACGGCAAGAAGAGCATCGCGCTTGGCTATTGCATCCTTTGAACTTACGATCATGTCTCTTATCGTAAGATAAGCGCTCTCCGTGTCATCACAGCAGATCATTCCCTTAGGAAGATTAAGGTTCTTGAGTTTAGCGATAAGTGCGCTCGCAGAGCTTAATCCTGCAATCCTTCCGATCGTCAAAGGCTCGCCGGGGATGCGGCAATTATTTGCTGCAAGGAGCTTATCGAATGCATCAACTGATGCGGCAAATTCATCATATGCCTTAACAAAAGCATCAACCAAAACAGGAAGCTTGCCCTTTGCATCCTGCGAAAAATCTGAAGATTTGACAAAAGGAAGCTTGCCGTTTAAATGCGTCGAAGAAGCAACGAGTTCGCCTAATGCAGACTCGATCTCCTTGATCCTGTCAGACGTCAGTTCATTAACGAACCCGTCATCGAAAGCACCGCACTCGGTAGCAGATTGGTTGCTCGCATAAACATTGATCAGCTCATATAAAGACATTCCGCAGCCGCGCTTAATGTGGAGCTCATTAACGTACTTGTCGAGCTCTCTTCTCTTCGCTGCGATATCTTCCAAAGCCTTATCGTAATCGCCGTCTACCTTGGCATTGAGCCTTACTTCGCTCGCAACTTTCAGCTGATCCAGGACATAACTTTTACGGACTTTGTTTGAATGGAGTTCCAGACAGAACGGAGCAATTCCGATCTTTTCAAGACGCTTATAAACAACATCCAGAGCAGCCTTCTTTTCGGCAGCGAAAAGAACCTTCTTGCCGTTAGCAAGGCAGTTGGCGATTATGGATGTGATAGTCTGTGACTTACCTGTTCCCGGAGGGCCGTGGAGAACAAAGCTCGTGCCCTCGCCCGCACGCTTGATAGCAGCGAGCTGAGATGCATCGGCAACGATAGGAAGATAAACGTCTTCTTCCGGAACCTTGCCGTTAGCAGAGATATCCTGGTAATCCCACTCGAGCTGGCCGTTGATAAGGCTTTTAACGATCTTATTCTGCGCGATCTCGTCTCTGTGGCTGTGCATGTCGTTCCACATAACGAACTGTGAGAATGAGAAAAGGCCAAGAACGCATGCAGGAATAACTTCCCAGCCCTTAAGAGGCTTAATGATCTCTGCTACCTGCTCGAAAACCTTCTTAACATCAACGCCTGCTTCATCTGTAGGAAGCGAGTTGCTGAACTCGTCAAACTCGATCTTGAAATCCTGTCTGAGCTTTTCAGATACGGTAACGTTGAACTGGGTATCCTCGTCTCTTCTTCTCATCGTGTACTTGATGCCGAACTTCTTAACGAGTTCTACAGGGATCAGGAGGATCGGCGCATAGCACGGTTCCTTTCTGTCCTTTTCGTACCACTTCAAGAATCCGCAGGCGAGGAACAAAGTATTGGCGCCGTTTTCTTCCATCGAGGTCTTCGCGCCTCTGTAAAGAGTCTTGATGTTCTTATCAAGAGCGGCACTTGTAATTGAAGAAACGAGAACGTTCTTCTCATATTTGCTTACGATATATTCTTTGAATTCATCGATCTTAGGAAGGTCTTCGATTGAATAATCCTTTGCCGGGATCTTCTTGACCTTCTTTTTGGCAGGAGCTTTTGCAGCAGCTGCTTCAGTATTAGCTTCCTGAACGGGCTTATCTTCAGCGGGCTTTTCTTGAGACTCTTCTGTAGCCGCTTCAGGCTTTTCTTCTGCTGCTTCAGGCACAGTTTCTTCAGCTTTTTCAGCTTCAGCTGCCAGCTCTTCTACAGGAGTCTTTTCAGCCTCTATCTCATCAACAGGCTTGATTGAATCAGGAACTTCAGTTTCGGAAGGAGTTTCAGAAGCAGATTCTTCTGCCTCGTCCTCTTCTTCATCACCTCTGGAAATGATCGAAAAACTCTTATCCTGAGCAAGAAGGTCCTCAATCTTGTCGCACTCCGGAACAAACAAAGGAATGCTCGTTCCCTTTATTCTCAGATTAAGAAGCGCATTTCTTGTGCTGAGATCAAGGAGTTTTCGCTCCCATAAGTCAAATTTGACCTTACTTCTCTCAAGATTGAGTTCACCCATAAGTGATTCCTCCTGATAAGCCTAATATCAAATAATTATAACAAAATTTTATTAATATGGACTTGAGAATTACTTATTATTAAGTCTTTTCCGGAGTTCTTTGTAATCAGGGACGAGCTCGGAGACGACTGCCCAGAAACGGTCGGAATGGTTAGGTTCGATAAAATGCGAAAACTCGTGCACAACGACGTATCTGATGAGCTCTCTGTCCTTTTCGAAAAGTCTGTAGCTGAACTTCAATTCGCCCCTTTTGGCAAAGCATTCGCCCCAGAAAGACTTGTATTCGCCCAAAGTGATCTTTTTCGGCATAGCGACTCCTCGCTTTTCAAACCACGGATAGAGCTCGTTGCAGTAATCGATAATGACACTCTTAATGCAGGCTCTTCTCCACTTTTCATAAGTCATGTACTTGGTGCGGTAGCTTGTGGGGTCTTTTACTTCAAGAGTAATGACACCGTCAGATGCGCGGCAGATATTTTTCGGACCCTCCGAAACCTTTAAAACATAGGGCTTTCCGAAGACACTGAAGACCTCGCCGTCGACATACTGACGCGAAAGGCTCTTGGCCTTCTCATCCTGTACAACCGAATCCAGGGACTTCAAAAGATAATCCTGCTTGGAGATGATGAAGGCTTCAGCTTCCCTGACCGAGCAGTAATACGGGAGCGAGCAGTACAAAGTACCGTCGCGCCTTACGCGGACGTTGATATTCCTTACTCTTTTGCGTTCGAATTCGATCGTGATCTCTCTGTTACCGAGGACGAGCTTGCGAACAGAAGACATGGGACTGCCTTAAGGATTTGCCTTGATCATCTTGTCGAAGTTCTTGCCGTTCATGTCAGCCATTGTGTGGCCTAATTCAGCAAGGCGCGACTCGATATGTTCCTGCTCCTTGGGACGCTTGATCTTAAGCGTTGTAGTCTTGATCATGTCTTCTTCGGAGAAGACGAAATTTCTTACGATCTTATACTGGGGCATCTTGTGGTTAGCCTCATGCATCTTGTCGTTAAGATACATCTCGACCTGGCCGTCATCAGGCTCAGTGGAAAGACCTAATTCTGCTCCGATAGCTTTACGGTTAATAAGGAGCTTAGCGCAGATATCTATTGCATCGCGCTCATTTCTGTTGCCCCAAACGAAAGCTTCTGCGACACCCTTGATCTCGGTAAGGACTGCTTCGATCTCTTCAGGGAAAGCCTTCTTACCGTTTGTAAGAACGATCATGGACTTAACACGTCCTGTGATGTGGATAGAACCGGTCTTGTCGATATAACCCATATCGCCTGTATGGAACCATCCGTCATCATCGAAAACATCCTTTGTGGCTTCCTCGTTTTCGAAATAGCCTCTCATGACGCAGTCAGACTTAGTGAGGATCTCACCTACAGCCTTAGGGCCCTTGCCCTCGGCATCGATAGCAACAGTTACACCGGGCAGCGGGCGTCCTACAGAACCGTGGATATTGCATACCTCAGTTGTAACGGAAATAACCGGTGAAGTCTCAGTAAGGCCGTAACCCATGAAGAACTGGAGACCGAAGTCCGTAAATGCATCGATATATTTCTTGTCGATTCCGGCGCCGCCGATAACTACCATACGGAAGTTGCCGCCGAGCTTATCTAAAATGTCCTTAAAGACATTGCGTCTGATATCAAGACCGCACTTTTTAAGAAAACGCGTAACAGGTCTTGCAATGGAGATGATCCTCTCCTTGCCTGATGCCTTGATACCGTCTTCGATCTTGGAGTAGATATTTTCGAAAAGGAGCGGAACGGAAATGCAGACATCCGGCTTCCACTCTTCCATATTCTTAACGATATATCTCAGACCGTCACACATGCAGATGCACGCGCCACAGGAAAGGATAAAGAAGTCACATGTATTTTCAAACGTGTGATGCAAAGGGAGGATAGAAAAAGCCCTGTCTCCTCTTCTTACATCAAGCGTCTGTGATATAGCATAGACATTGGAAGTGATATTGTTGTGAGTGAGCATAACGCCTTTACTCATGGATGTCGTTCCTGACGTAAAGAGAATGATCTTTGTCTCATCCGCATCGATCTCGGTCTCTTCGAACTTCTTGTCGCCCGCATCTCTTAGTGCATTACCATCATTGATAAGGTCGTAGATATCTGCAAAGCGCTCATCATCTTCAGGCCATGTGTCATCCGCAGTCTTGCCGGTCAGACCTTCCTTATAGAAGATCACAAACTTGTTGAGCGGGATATCCAATTCGCCTGACTTGATCTTTGCTGCGATCGAAAGCATCATCTTGTGGTGCTTATGATGGTAGAAGATAAGCTTCGACTTTGATCTTACGAGGAGCTGGATAAGTTCTTCTTCAGGCAGCATTCTGTCCAAAGGAACGCCGACGGCGCCCGAAGACAGAATAGCATTGTAAGAAACAAACCATTCGTAAGCATTCTCACCTACAACAGCAAGTCTCTCTCCCGCATACTCGCTGTTAAGGATATATGTTGCCAGACCCTTAATGTCATTTCCGTATTCAAAGAAACTTCTGTGAATCTCGGAAAGCTTGGGTGAACGTCTAAAAATGAAAGCATCAGACTCTGAGTACTTATCACAAGTGCGTACTACAAGATCCCTTATGTCCGTGAACTTCTCAGCTGTAAAAACCGGTGTGCCCTGAACAGGGTGCATACTATTACCTCCATGTGCTTTTTCCGCTGTATGCGAAAAGCCAAGCGCAACTGAAAATATAACATACTTTGGAATTATTTTACAATAATTCGCCAAATTGCCATTTTTGAGTATAATATGTGCGTAATTCTGACTGTATCTATTACGGAGTATTTATGTCTGAAGAAAATAATATAAATAAAGATGAGAATATCAAACAGGGCGAAGAATCCAAGATGTCCCGTTCAGACCACCATAAGCACCTGGACGAGAAGTACCCTACCAAAAGAGGCTTCATGGATGTACTGGCCAAGGACGGATTCCTTCTCCTGACTCATATCCTCTGCGATATGAAGTGCATCGGACGTGAGAATTTCCCCAAGAACAATCCTTACGTCGTTGCATCCAACCATCAGAGCTATCCTGACGACGTTCTCATCATCGACTACCTCCCGAAGTGCCACTTCAAGTGGATGTGCTGCCTCGCAGCTTCAGACCTTGAGACCAATCACGGCAAATTAGGCCGCCTCATCATGCGTGTCGGCAGAGGCATCGCCGTCGACCGTTACGGCAACCCTGTAAGAGGTCTCATCAAGGCCAAGAAGGAAGTCGAAAAAGGAAACATCTGCTTTGTCTTCCCTGAAGGCACCAGATCCCACACCGGTAAACTCGCCGAGATGAAAGACGGCGCTGCTTACCTCGCTATCAAGGCTGGCGTTCCCATGGTTCCCGTCTACATCGCAGGCGCATACCAGATCTGGCCCAGAACTTCCAAGAAACCTCATCCTTTGAACGGCTTCCACCGCCGTAAGATCAGGATCTACGTAGGCGAACCTCTCCACGGCGAAGACTTCGACAACGATGCTCACAAGATGACAGAAGCGCTCTCAGCCTGGATGCACAAGCATGAAGATCTCTACTGGGATCCGGAAACAAATTTCGAAGCAAAGTAATAACAAAGAGGGTGTCAATGAACACCCTCTTTTAATTTAGTCTCTGTAGAATATTTATCAGTACTTTCTAATACGGCTCATTCTTCATCTTCATAATCTTCATAATCTTCATCTTCTGTCTGTTCCCTTTTGCACAGATTCAGTTCTTTATATTTCCCGACAACTAAAGAGTTGCCGTTTACAGCTCCTGAAAGGAATACGATCTTGTCGCCTTTCATTACCAAAGTTTCCTTATATCCCTGATCTGGGAACATATCAACTTTGCAGTTCTCACCTTTAGCAACTGTCAGGATCAATTTTCCTTCACTTACTTCAAGCGAATAATCAAAATCGAAACTGAAATAAAGATAAGAATTTTCCGTAACAGGATCACAGATAATTACGAAAGAACGGCAAAAACCGGCTCCTCCGGTAACTGTATAACAATATTCATTCTTTCCATCACCTGTGATATCAAACTCAAGGAATGAAGTGCAGTAAAACGGCGGTTGAATATTCATGTATCCATAGATCTTTTTTGCTTCGCCGCTAAGCACAGCCTGCTCAGGCACATCATGTTCATAAGGATTATATTTTCCATTGAAGAACTCATACAGGATCTTATAATCATAGCATCTGTGTACAATAACAAAATGCCTCGAAGGATCTTTCAATACGCCGAAAAACTCAGTCGCCTTCATTGCGCCACCGTCAGCTATCGGCCTGTCGTAAACGATTGAAGTAATATACCCGTCTTCTTCGCCATAGCCGGCAAATCCGTATTTATATTCCCAATTGGTAAACCTATCGCTTCTTATTATCTCAAAACCATAGCCCTGATAAATACCTCTTACGCTTGTCTCATCAGCATAATCAATACTGTCAAGTTTCTCCTCGGCGTAAGCCTTCAGGTCGTCTGAAGTAACAGCAACAGTTCCATCATCACCGCTCGTGTTACTACCATAGGAATTAAGATAATAATCCCTAATATCATAAAGGAAATTGCAATAACCACATGTCGGCCCGATATCGTAATACTCTACCTTTTTATAAGATGAAGTCGTTATTTCCGTCGTTGTTTCCACAGAAGTTCTTCCATTTGAAGACTCGCCGGTTACATCTCCGGAATTACAGGAAGTAAGTATTATAGCAGCCAGTACTAATACGATTATTGATCTTTTCTTCATTTACCGTTCCCCCTCAATGCCAGTCAAATGAATAAAGCCTTAATGTTAATGAATAATTACTTTTACAAATCCAGTTCTGACCCGTAGACTATCGTCTTATACTCTTTATTATAACTCATCCAGTTGATCATGACCGAGTAAACATCAAATCCCTGTGCCACCATGGATTCACGCATAGCAGATTTAAGCATATTCATGTTTGCACTCTTGGTAAATTCTTTGGCAGGAACCTTTCCGTCTATCTTGGCAAACGCGTCTTTGAAACTCTGAACGGCCGCTTCTGAAACGGTAGCTTCATCCGGCTTATTCCCCTTAAAGATAAACTCCGCTCTGACTAAGAGTTTGACATCCATATCGATTCCGGGATCATGATACGGGATCTGATCGTTTTCGACTTTGACCGTGTAGCTCTCCAGGCTTGCCGGATTTACGGCTGTTTCCTTCTTAGGCGCTGCCTTTTTATCCTGTTCTGCTTTCTTTTCGTTGTTCTTCAAAAAATCAAATAAACCCATCTTTTTCTCCTTATACCAATATTTTTATTTCAATCGTCTCTACGAATACAGTCCGCCAAGGAACTCCGTTGCGAACTGGATCTTCGTAGGATTAAACACATCCCTGCTATCATCGGTAGGATAGATGAAGAACGTATCGTCATAAGTCGAGAGCGTAACGCACGGACCATAGAGTCCTCTGTAATCGTATTCAGTGTGGATCGATACCATGGACGATGCCGGGAACTTCAAAGTCTCATGCTTTTCCGTCCTGTAGTTATCGAACTCCAGAGAGAATCCGGAATTATCGTGAATGAGTCTTCCCTCACCGCAGTCAACGAAGTTAACCGAATTCGGAAGTGCCCAGACCTTAACAGGGATATCAAGTTTATACTTGCCTTCCCTGCACTCTTCGTGGACAAAACCTCTCTGCCACTCATACCAGTCAGGAATGTGGATAGTCTCACCAGATTCAGAGTGAAGCCGACCATACTCATCCATTTCATAAGAGTCGCCGCAGTACTTGCACGTGATCTTGCTGCCCTTTGTTGTCATCGCAAAATCCCTGCCGCACTTTCTGCAGCGGTACAAAGGATAGTGGAGTCCTTCTGCTCTCCACTCATCGTTGATGACGATCTTGTTTTCGAACTGGTACTTATATTCGTCGTAAGTAAGTTCTTTTGAAATGCGCGAAAGGATCTCGTCTACAGAAAGCTTTTCGATCTCATCCTGAGTCACAACACACTTAAGATCAGCGTGAAGCCTTGCACCCTTTCTCTCCTTGAGATTCCAGATAGGCTGCTGCAGATAATTGCCCTGCATGTTGATCGTAACGACAGGAACCTTCAGAAGCTTTGCGAGCTTGGCAATAGAAGGCGTCAGATGTGAATTGGTTCCGACGTTTGCATATCTTGCCTCAGGATAGATGACCATGATATCGCCGCGCTTGATGACCTTCATTATGTTCTTGATAAGATACTGGTCGTTAATGAACTTGCGCGTTCCAAGGCATCCTACCTGACGGTAGATCCATTCGCCGAATGCTTCGAATCCTTCGAGCTCGGAAATGTAGTTTGCACGGTAAGGCTTTAAAGCCAGCGGCGTTACGTAGAAGTCCATGAAGGAATTGTGCGAACCATAGACCAGGAACGGAGGCTTTATACCATCCATGTTGTGCTTATCGATCTTGAGCTTATAAGGAGCCGTGATGAACTTGCAGATAAGCCAGATAAAAGGCATGAAGAAAAGGTTCTGCCTGGGCGGTGTTTTCGCTCTGTCAAAAGGTTTCTTGTCAGGTCCTTTGCAGATCACATAATCGCGGATGAAAGGGATCTTGCAAAGAAGATAATAAAGGATTCCCGTGAAGAGGAACGATGCGAACGTCGGCGTCAGCATGAACAGGATCTTGTTATGGATTATTCCCTTGATAGGATCGTAGATTACGAGCGTGAATCCGAATCCCAATGCGAGGCAGATGATACCTACGATATTAAATCCGCTAGTATATCTGTAAGCAGTGTGACCGGGCAGTTCATAGGCGCTCTTAAGGTCGATTTTCTGTTTTCTTACGAGGAAGAAGTCAACAAAGAGAAGCGCTGCCAAAGGAGCATATACGCACGCACCGATCGTCAAAAAACTGCCGAAATATTCGGTGATCTTACCCCAGATGCAGAGCAGCGCGACATAAAGTCCGAGTACAAGAACAAGTACCTTGTAAGAAGATTTCTTGAACGTCGACTTGAGCATAACGCCATAGATATAAGATCCTACAGCCTGTGTTCCGATGTTTGCAAAAGCAACGAGAAGGAGCGAAGACAAGCCCAGGATAGGCGCAGACAAAGTAGCCATCATGAGCGTCGGGTCATCTACCATCTGGCCGGTTACATACTGCATTGCAATAGCCATGACCGCACCGACTACTACGAAGAAAGAGCCTGCCGCGCCCTGCCCCAGAACGCCTGCATAGTAACCGGACTTTTCAGATTTACAAAGACGCGGTACTTCAGCCATGCCTCCGACAAGCGTGATAACAAATGCGAAGTTCGCTTCGATGCTAAGTACGTAATTTACTGTCTTATCAGCATCGCCTGCAAGCTCCGGCTGATAATTCCAGATGACATCCATAGGCACAGAAGTAAAGCCTACGATGACGACTGCAACACCGACCAAAAGGAGGAGCGGCACAAGTATTCTCGTAGTCCATGTGATAGTGCCTACACCGCGGAGTGCAATGATGGTTCCGATGATGACGCAGGAAAGACTTAAGATAAGATGCGCCCCGTTGAAGAGCTGTATTCCGAACAGTCCCAGGAGATTTTCCATCGAGTCTGCGAACAGTTCGCAACACACTGCATACCACGGAAAGTTAACAACGATGATTATTATCGTAACGATCTTGTTTCCGGCAGGTCCGAAAACGCTTCGTAGCCAGATCCATATATCTATTCCGTATCTTGCCGACATTATGACCGGCAGCTGGTAGATCATGAGCATGAATATCGCAGCAAGGAAAGCGCCGATCAAAAGCTGCTTAAATCCTACAAGTGTCGCAAGGTATGAACCCTGCGTATAGCTCCAAGTCGCGATGCAATAGCCTGATAAAACAAGCAGTGCATCGATAAATCCGTATTTTCGCTCTTTTGGCAGAACAGGCAGTGTTCCGCAATAGACTTCATTCTCGATTTCTTTGTTTACATCATGTTTGCGGCTCATAAGAAGAATCCTCCGATTATCCCTATAAGGGCTATTACGGTTATCACCGCAGCGATGATGTAATCCTTTTTGGTCATGCGGGGGATCTTTTTTTCCTTCTCCGCTTTAAGGACCTCTTCGATCCTCGATTCAATCTCTTTGTTGGGTTCCATAAAAGCTCCAATATTTTTACTGAATTTACAATAGCATAAAAAGGCGCTTAAACGATAAGGGCTGCCTTAAAGTTAAGACAGCCCCTCTCTATCCTTATCCCAAAAACTTACTGTTGTCTTAATTAATCGCCTAAACCCTGAACCTGCTCTGTAACCTGACCGAAGGTGCCTTTCCAGTCATATTCCATAGCCTTGTTGCCGAGCTTGATCGCGAACAATGCGATCGTAATTATTCCAAGGAAACAAGCAAGGAAAAGAGCGATTGCGCCGGTAATTAAAAGCTTAATATCTTTTTTCTCCATAAGATCAGTCCTCCCCTAAGCCGTAATTCCAAACGTGCTTGTTCCATCTGATGTAAGCCTTAAGGCCTCTTGCGTAGTACTTGATTCCGAGGATCAGGATGATCAAAAGGAATATTGCTACACAAACGAGTGTGAGTACCAGGAAAATGAAAGGTACCAGGAACTCTGTTAACTTGCCCATGATAAGGCCTGCAACGATAAGACCTGTAACAGCGCAGTCACCTGCAAGGAAGCAGAATGCTGCAATTATCGCTGCCAAAAGGATAAGCCAGCACTCAATTCCTACGAATGCATTGAAGATAATTACAAAGAGTCTGCCTCTTCCGTCAGGTCCCTTGAAATTATCAGTCAGCTTGCGCTTCTTAATAACCTGCTTAAACTTAGCACCGTCCTTAAATTCCTGCGCCAGCTCCTTGGGATCGCCAAGGCTTGCTGCAATCTCTTCTTCGCTTCTGCCTGCGCTGACGCCTTCATCAAAGTGCTCTTCCATGGATTGGATGATGTCTTTTACATCACCATAAGGCATGTGCCCCAATTCATTGGTGAGCTTTGTAAGATATTCACTCTTGTTCATCAGCTTTTCCTCCAGTCTCTCGCTCCAATATTCCATTTACTTCCTCACAGAACTTGAGCCACTCTTCACGTTCGCTGTTCAGTTTGTTA
>JAEEGJ010006013.1_pt1 | contig 37062 bp, 33 predicted proteins | sample 8958761 | NCBI WGS metagenome assembly JAEEGJ01 (sample SAMN16246546, study PRJNA631951) | gut metagenome | biome: gut microbiome; feature: rumen; material: RS-attached | host: Bos | place: Iran: Karaj | collected 2018-10
CTTCCTCCCCTGCTTCTTTGAGACGTTCTGCGTTTTCTGCAATCTGCAGCTGGTCAATGCACTCCTGGATGTCTCCGTCCATAAACACGGGCAGGTTGTACATACTCCAGCCAATGCGGTGGTCCGTTACGCGGCCCTGCGGATAGTTGTAGGTGCGGATCTTGGCGCTGCGGTCACCGGTGCTCACCATAGTCTTACGCTTGGCGGCAATGCCGTCCAGGTATTTCTGGTGCTCCATGTTGTACAGACGGGTACGGAGCTCTTCCATGGCGCGGTCCAGGTTCTTGAGCTGGGAGCGCTCTTCCTGGCACTGCACCACAATACCGGAAGGGATGTGGGTGAGGCGCACGGCCGAATAAGTGGTGTTCACGCCCTGACCGCCGGGGCCGGAGGCGCAGAAGAGGTCTTTGCGGATATCGGCCGGATTGAGTTCGATATCAAACTCACCGGCTTCCGGGAACACGGCCACGGAAGCGGCCGATGTCTGGATGCGGCCCTGGGTCTCGGTCTGGGGCACGCGCTGTACGCGGTGCACGCCGGACTCGTATTTCATCACGCCGTATACGCCGTCGTTATTGGAGGAGAGCTTGAATACAATCTGCTTGTAGCCGCCGGAGGTGCCGGGAGCCTGGTCTGTGATTTCCAGCTTCCAGCCGCGGCGCTCCGCAAAGTGCTGATACATGCGGAAAAGGTCTCCGGCAAAGATGGCGGCTTCGTCACCGCCGGTACCGCCGCGGATTTCCACCATGGCGTTCTTGCTGTCGTCCGGATCGGCCGGGATGAGGAGGAGCTTGATGTTCTGCTCCATCTCCGGGAGCTTGGGCTCTATCTGGGCTATCTCGTCCTTGGCCATCTCCTTGAGGTCCTCGTCCTTCTCGTTCATAAGGATGTCCTTGGCCTGCGCCAGCTCATTGACCAGACGCTCGTACTCGAGACCGGCGGCAATGATGGGCTGCAGCTCCTTGTAGTCCTTGTTGAGCTGGACGAACTTCTTCATATCGCCAATCACTTCCGGATCGGCCAGCTGCTCTTCCAGCTTCTTGTATTTGTCCTGAAGGCTCAATACCTTCTCCAACAGCGTATTCTCTGCCATAGCAATTGTATTTTAGCCTGCAAAGATAGCAAAATTATCTGAGATTCCCTTATTTGGCCGATTCGAGTAACTCCAGAAGCATCAAGCCCTTAGCTGTAAGCAGGCATTTTTGGCGAGGATGACGCGGCTTGTCGGGGTACTTGTCGGGGTGGAGAGATTAGGCTGGTTACTCCATTCAGGAGCGGGATGAATGTGCAAATACCGGTTGCCGCGTTTGCAGCGGCAAGCGCCACAAGGCCGATTTTGTGCAAACGTGGCAAGGAAAACGGGCTTCCGGGCCGAAATGCCGGCCGCGTTTGCAGCTGCAGGCCGCAGAACGCAGTTTTTCCGCAAACGCGGCAAAGTGACAGAAGTCAGGACGAGGGCGCCGGCCGGGATGCGGGGGCGCAAAACGGAAGAGACCACCGGCGGGGAGGCGGGTGGTCTCTTGCGGTTTTGTCCGGGCTGATGGGGATTGGGACTATTTGTGGGTCAGCGTCCACTTTGTCATATTAAGACAAGCCATCCGTCATTACGGTGTAGTCGGGTGAATGTACATCTCCGCCCCCCAATCTTCGACTGTCAGGCCGGAACCTATGGTCACGGTGCCGCAAGTCCCGCTAGCGCTCCGGCCTATACAGTAATTCGCAGATTCTCCTTTTTGGGCTCGGATGAAGGTGATGCCCGCCCCGATGGTGATGTTGCCGCAGGTGCCAGCTCGGCCGCAGCCGATTCCCGCAGCCCGTTCTCCGCCGATGGCGCCGTCATGCAACCAACCTCCGTAATCACCTCCAATCTGTCCGCCGCTGATTTCAATGTTGCCGCAGGAACCGTCACCTCCGCAGCCTATGCCGGCAGCAAAGTTACCGCCCGTGGCGCTTTTAATGACGCCACCGGTGATCCGGATGCCGTCGCAAGAACTTTTGCGACCGCTGCCGATGCCAGCGGAATTCCCGCCGCCCGTGGCTTCGATGACGCCGCCTGCGATGATGATGGTGCCGCAGTCGATGCTCGTCAAGGAGGAGGAGATATATCCGCCGCCGATGCCGGCTCCGGTGCCATAAGAGCCGTAGGCACTAAGCCCGCCCGAGCCGCTGATGGTAAGCGTGCTTCCCTTCGGCACAAAAACGGCGGGATAACTGCCAGAGCTGACATAAAGATAGTTATAAGAGCCGTCCGCCAGAACGATGTTGGCATCGCCCAGGCAGTGGAGGGGTGCGTAGTCACATTCAAAGGGAGAAGAGAAATTAACGCGATTCAGGGTTACTGTGGCACCGTCGGGAATGGTGATATAACCTCCCCCAGAATCGAAACTCCCGGAGATGATGTCTTTATCTACAGCGGCAAGAAAATATACGTCGTTTCCATCGTGGGTTGTGACATTATCGAGGACAACACTCCTGTTCATCTTCAGATTCACGGGATACATATTGTTCTTGGCGAGGGCCTTGCCGGTGACGGAACGCGTATAGGTGTAGGTGCCGTCCGTGGCGGTGAAAGTGAGTTCCTGGGTGTCGGCTACGGGGAGCATGGCCACGTAGATGGGACCGGTAAGGTTGGTGGCCGGCGAAGCAGGCGCGATGTCATAAGTGTTGGTGCCGTCCGTAACGGAGAATGCCGTCAGGTCGGTGGTGATGGCCGTTCCGCCCCAGTTCTTGATGGTGAATTCGCCGATGGCCAGCTGGTTGCTAAGCAAGGCGCTCTCCGGCAGTTCCAACCCATTGAGTGCGCCGTCAAAGACCTCGAGGTCGTAGCTTTCGGCAAGAGTGGCCAGGGTGCCGTCCTGGGCGCTGAGATTGGTGAAATCAATGGTATGGGCATCGTCGATAGGGTTGGCCGCGGCAATGGTGGCCAGGGCCATCGAGGCAGGATAGATGTAGCGAATGGTGCCGTTCTCTGCCGGGGTGTCGAGCGTTACCGTGATATCGGCCTTCTGGCCTTCCTCTCGGATGTCGTCAATGGTCAAGGCATTACTGACGGCCTTGGCCGTGGTGCCGCCTTCCTGCGTGTAAATAACGGCAATCTGGTCGCCTACGGCAAAGGTCTTCGCACCGGTTGCGTCCAGAGCTTTGGTGGTGGCACCGAGACCTACGGTAGCGGTAAGGGTGACGGTTTTCCCGGTGGCGGGGACTTCCTCCGGGGTGTCCAGCTGTTCTTTGAGGCTGTTGCAGCTGATGGTGAGTGCGCCCATAGCGAAGAGGGCGGCAATGCTCAGGAGTTTGTGAGTCTGTGTCATGGCTTTCTTCGTTTTGGGGTTCATTACCAGTCTTCTTCTGTGTTACGGTTGTAACTCTCGGTTCCGCCGCTGCCGCAGATGACACCTTCGGTCTTGACCTCGAAGATGAGGACCGAAGGGGTTTGGTAGGATTCTTTGTTAGTGTCCATTGTTAAATAAGGTTTACTCACTCTTAAGATAGTACGCCTTGCCGGCGGGGATGGTACTGCCAGTGTATGAATAGAAGCCCAAGGTTTCTTCGGATACGCTCAGAACATATACTGTCCCGGCGGGTTTGTCCACGGCGCTGTTCCAGCCCTGCAGGATGTTCCCGGCATGGGCCGTCACTTCGGTGGAGGCCAGTGCTGTGAGTTCAACGCTGGAGGCATCGGCCACGATGATGGCTGCGGTGCCGGCAGGGATTACGCTGCCGTCAGTTCCGATCATACGGAGCACTACGCTGGAGCCATCCAGGCTGGCGGTATAGGCCTTGGCGCCTTCCGGAAGCCGATAATGAAATGCGCTTAAATAGAAGGTAGTAACGTATTTAGATTCGCCAAAGACATTGGCGGGAGTCGCGGAGAGGATAGTACTTCTCAGATACAGAGTATTTTCCTTCCGGATATTGTAGTCCGAAAGTGTTTTTCCTTCCTGCAGCACAATATTATTGTAAATGAGCAGTTGAGTCTCTGGCAGGACACCTTCCTTTTCCTGTATTTTTGCCTTGATAGCCTCAATACTGTCTGTGGGTTCCACTTCCAGCGTGATGGTTTTCCCAGTAAGGGTTTTGACAAAGATCTGCATGGCGTTCGCGTTGAGCACCACAAACAGCAGCAGCATAGAAGAAGCCGCCCTTGCCAGAAGTTGCTTAGCTTTCATAAGATTTACAACGCCGTTGTCACTTCCGTGACGCTTTGGCACAGTTGCAGGCGCTCGGTCAGGGTAGCGTTCTTGACGCTGACGAAGGTGCCGTTAGGCTTGTACCCCGACGGGATGGTCTTGGTGCCACGGTAGGTGACGCCGTCGTTGTCCACCACGGTGAAGGTGAGGACCTCCGCATTGGTCTCGTCGCCGTTTCGCAGGGCCACGAAGAAGGGGTCGGCCGATGCGGTACCCAGGGTGACGGAGATGTCCCCCGTGGTGGTGGCGCCGCCCAGCACCTGGCTCTGAACCAGCTGCCCGTTTGCGCTGGAGATGGTCACGGACTTGGTGGTAAGCGGTGTCTTGGTAACTCCGTCATTATACCGGAAACTGAGCCGATAGATGCTCTGCTGATTGGCAAAGGTGGCCGATTCGGTGCTGATGGCACTGCCCTCCACCGCCGTCACCAGCACGCTGGATGCCAGGGTGTAGTGGTATTTCTTCTCGATGGAACCGGCCGATGCCAGCAGAACGCCCGTCTGCCCGCTATAGTCCCAGCTCTCGCGGGGGGTGAGGAGGTTAAGGGTAGTAGTGCCTGCCTCAATGTTCGTTGTGGTCACGGTGCCGGAAAGGGTGGCTTTATGGGCATCGGTGCCGTCGGGCGTGGCCGTCAGCGTGCCGATGCAATCCGTTCCCAGATACACCTTCACCTCTTCCCCATTCTTCCAGATGGATTTGAGCTCCGTGGTCGAGGCCTCATCGCCATCGCCTATGGCCAGGCCCTTGGTCTGCTCCCCGTCGGCCTTCACCACCTGCACCGTGATGGTGTAGGAAAGCTCCTCTTCAACCGGCTCTTCCGGCTTTTCCTGAATCAGTTCTTCTTCTATCCGCTGGCATCCTGTCCAGATCAGTGCGCATGCAAGCGCTGCTATTGTTATGATTGACTTTCTCATGGTTTACTCGCTTTTAAGATAATACGCCTTTCCTGCCGGGATACTTTCTCCGGTGAACTTGTATAACCCCAGGGTGCCGCCGGAGATGTTCAGCACATACGGTAATCCGGAAAGTCCGCTTACCGTAACCTCCGAATTAGAGCCGATAAGGATATTCCCGGCATAGGCCGTTACTTCGGTGGATGCCAGGGTGCTGAGGGTGACGCTGGCGACATCGGCCACAATGATTACGGCTGTGCCGTGCGGGATTACGCTGCCGTCCTCACCCACCAGGTGGAACACCACCTTCTCGCCATCCAGGCTGGCCGTGTAGGCCTTGGCGCCTTCCGGAAGCTGATAGTCCAGCGTGCCGTGGTAAAAGGTTGTCACGTATTTGGATTCGCCGAAGAGGGATGCAGCGGTAGCGGTAAGGTTCCGCTCGGCTGCTGATGTCCACGTCGCGCTGACGGTGATGTCGGTGTTGGGCATGGTGAGCGTCGAGCCGTCTATTGTTGTGCCGGTAGCTGAGTAGCCACTGTGAGTGTAGCCTTCAGGCACCGCGCCGCTGTAGCCGAGGGTGAAGGTGCTGCCCTCGGTGTAGTAGGTCTCGCCGTCGATGGTGACGCTTTCGCCGCTGGTCTTGCTGGCGGTGACGCCGGAGGCGAGGGTGAGGGCAAAGACCTCGTTTTGGGGATCATTGTATTGCCCTTTTCCATTATTTAGTAGTCTGCCTAGGCAGCAGTCGCGATAGTGGCTGGTGGAAACGGTGCCGCTGGCGAGGTTGCCCACGACGACGTCCGCATGGTAGGTTGTGTAATCAGTAGTGAACGTGGACACGGTGACGTGGTGGAGCGTACAGCCGCTGACGGTGCCGCCGCTGAGGTAGCCCACGATGCCGCCGAGGTCCTGGTAGCCGCGGATGTAGCTGTCGCGCAGTACGATGTTCTGCACCGTGCCACCCAAGACGTAGCCGAAGAGGCCGAGACTCTGATTGTCGTGGTTGCTGCCCGCAGAAAATTTGTCGACACGGATGCCGCTGATGGTGTGGTTCTGGCCGTCGTAGGTGCCTTGGAAACTCTTGCCGTAGCGACCGATGGGGGTGAAGTTGTTCTCTAAGTCGACTGAAGTATGGTATATATTGTCCCATGCGTTGGTGTAGTTGTAGGCGATGTCGGCAGTCTGTCGGAAGGTGACGCCGGAGCAGTCATTGCCGTTGCTCACATACTTGGCCAGGCGGTCGAGGTCGGCGGTCGAGGCTATCTCGTAACTGCCGTCGCTGAGTTGGGTGAAGTCGCTCAGTTGGAGTTGGCGGATGTTGTAACTCTTTCTCTGGGAGCCGGTGTATTGGCCCATGCCTGTGACGGTGACGGTGCCGCTGGTGCTGCCGACGTTGTAACTGACGGTGTAGTCCACGCCCTCGGTGAGGGTGATGGCTGGGCTGCTGCCTTCCTGATAGGTGACGGTGGGCACGGGTTGGTTGATGCCGTCATCAAGGTAGGTATCCTCGATGCCGCCGATGGTGGCGGCATAGTCAAAGGGCGTGTGGGTGGCCATGGTGAGGGTTACCTTGCCAAAGGTGGTGTTCCCTAACATAAAAACCTTACGCGAAAAAGTGGTCCCCGTGATGCTTTCAACAGAAACCGGCGTACCGCTATACGTACTTACCTGGACACCCACAATGTGTTTTACACTGGAGTTGAATGTTAGATCGGCATTCATGCCATTTACGGTGGCATCACCTGAGGTTGCTCCGAAACTGAAATTGCCGCGAACAGTCATTGTGAGCGGCACGGCAGTGGAGCCGATATTAAACTCCTGGTGAATATACACGTAATCGGAATTTGTAAGGTCTTGCGGACCGAAATTGTACGTCTGTCCAAGGTTGCTTTGAATCACGTAGGCGTATTTTCCGCCATTCATCAACCCCTGAAAGGTGACTTCGACGGGGAAGGTGCCTGGCGTACTCTGCGCCCATGCATTGGTGTGCCCCGCCGCGAGGGCCGCTATCGTCAGCAGGACCGCAAAAAAGTGCCTGAAAGTGTTGCTTCTCATCTTTCGGCCCTCCTTAACCTTCATCCAAACTGCCATAATTGTAGTCTTGCGTGTTGTACGGCGAGCCGCACACAATTCCTTCCGGCCTCAGCTCCACCACCTCCACTTCGGGAGCTTCATACAGTTGTTTCGTTTCCATTGTTATCGTGTTCTGTTTTATACTTTTAAATCCCTATTCTACGTAGTACGCCTTGCCGGCGGGGATTTCTCCGGAGTACCCAAAGAAGCCGAAGGTCTCCCCCACCTGGCTCATCACGTGTGCACCCGAAGGGGCCTGGATGGCCGATGACGTACCCCGGAGGATGTTGCCGGCTACGGAAGGAGCCGAATTAGACGGACAGGTAATCTCAAGGGAGGCCGAATCTGCCATAATTACCACGGCGCAGCCTGCCGGGATGACAGATCCGTCGCCAATGAGATAAAGGGCATGGTCGGAGCCCATATAGAAGGCCCGTGCACCTGAGGGAAGGTTGTAGCTATTTGAAGAATGGTAGAAAGTGGTCCAATAAGTCTGGCCGGCAAAGTTGGCTTGTTGGGCCGAGAGGGAAATGGTATTGCTTTCCAGAACCCTCACGTATCGCCTGTTGCTGGTACTGCCCGAGGACAGGTTAGTCCAGGAATTTCCGTTACCGCTTTCCTGAATAACATAACCGACAACCGTGCAGGTGACTGTGCCGCCAATGCCTACACCTCTAGCGCCGTTTTCACCGCGAGCGCCCTCGCGGAGATTGTCATAGCTGTCTTTGCCGCCATTGCTGCCATTGCCACCAACGCCACCATTGACACTAATGCTACCACCATTAACGGATAGCGAGCCATCGATGCCAGCTCCACCCGCACCGCCAGCACCGCCAGCGCCGATGATGCCGGTAGAGTGATCTGCATCGCCGCCAGTGCCGCCAACGCCGCCAGCGCCGCCAGAGATACTAATGCTGCCTCCATTAACAATAACCGAGCCGGTAATTCCTGCGCCCCCCATACCGCCAGCGCCGCCAGCGTGGCCAGCGTGGCCCCTGCCGCCCTTGCCGCCCCTGCCGCCAGAGATACTAATGCTGCCTCCATTAACAATAACCGAGCCGGTAATTCCTGCGCCCCCCATACTGCCATCACTGCCATTACTGCCATCGTAGCCCACGCTTCCTTTTACATTGACCGTACCGGGCCCTTCAACCGTCAGCGTTGCACCGTCGGCGATAGTGATGCCCCTTTTAGCCGTCAGCGTCACGCCATCGGCTATCACGAGTTTGACATTGCCGGTACCTGTCACATTGATGCTTGACGACGCAGTATAGTCTTCCGTCACCTCAACCGTACTGCCAGCCGTCCATTCCACCGGCAGCAATGCGGGATCTATGATGGTAAAATCCCTTGTGACCATGCCGTGGAAAGGGCTTATACCACTGATCCGTAAGGTACCAGTGCCTGGTGATGAGTTATTAATAAAACTGAAGGAATAGTGATCTCCTTGGACGAGCGTCCTGCCGTTGCAGATAACCTCGTACTCAGGCGTCACAGGGGAACCGGTATATAAGTATTCTTCGTCCACGCCGTCGATAGTAGTGGAAAAATCATCGATAAGGTAGATATCGTCCACCGAATAGGTGATGACCAACTTATTGAAAAAGCCTGCATTAATGGTCTTGCTGAACGTGTGGGTGCTCTCCACGTCGGCACCCCAGTTGGTCTCATCGAAGGCCACTGAGCCGTTGTCATTGTATAACACCACCTGCCAGATGTAGTAGTTGTTGGTACCGCCGCCCACCGTGACGGTAACGTCTCCCTGCACATTGAGAGCGCGATCTTCATAGACGGCGATTCTATTGTTGGAACTGGCGAAGTTGACGGTGATACCGTCAGGCAGCGTGGCATGGATGCTGGCCGTGATATCAAAAGTCCACGGCGATGGAAAGCAGATGTAGTGCGCACCCGGCTTGCCCTCCTCGTAGAAATAGCCCTGGAACTCTATCTGGCTGCCGACAGTCCCGCCGTGAAAGAGATACGTTCTGGTGATGGTTTCGCCCCACGCCGTCCCAGTGAAGGCGCAGAGAATGGCTATAATAAGGATATTTCTTGCTTTCATAGCTTACCAAACTACAGTTGCGGTGCCGCTGTGGGCCAGGTTGGACTTGGTTACGGCAATGTTCTGGGCACTGATGAACTTGCCGTTGCCCAACTTATCGCCGGGGATGTCTTTCTCTCCCAGGTATAGGGCATTGTTATATCCTATCACAAAGAAAGAGAACTTGTCAGGCTCAGAGGTATTGGCGTTTTCGTTGCGGAGGGAAAGGTACAGCAAACCACTGGTGGCCGAAGACGGTCTGACGGTAAGGTTGCCGTAAGTGGAAATCCATCCACTGGAGTAACTGCGGGAAGTGACCAGTTTATTGTGGTTGGACGACACGGTGAATTCCTTCACACTAAGAGCCGTATCATTCACTTTGAAACCAAAGCGGTATATGCTCTGCTGGTTTTCGAAGGCGGCACCGGAAGTGGTAGTAATAGTCTTATTGCCCGTGTCTACCGAAGCCACAGTAACATTTGCCGTAGCGTAGTCGTACAGGCGATCTATCTTGGAGACAACATTGGGCGCACCTCCATCCTGCCCGGTATAGTCCCAGTCCTTCCGCGGGAAGAGCAGGGTAAGGACCGCGTTATTGGCAACGCCGGCAACAGACTCCAGCGTTCCGGAAAGCGTGGCTTTGGTGTTATCCGTACCATCGGCCGTAGCCATCAGTTGGCCCAGATAGGTGCCGCCCTGGTACACGGCTACCGTTTCTCCGTCTCGCCATAAGGCGGTTAGTGTGCTCCCGGAATTAATCAGCTTCAACGCTTTGGTATCCTCCCCCTTGGTGGCTTCCAGCGTAAGGGTATAAGGTCCCTCCAACGCTTTGGGCTTCTCCGCCACAAAATCATCTTCCGCCTTCTGGCAGGCAGCGACGGCCGCCAGAGCCAAAAAAATCCATCCTTTCGTTTTCATCGGCCTTCTCTCCTAGATTTCTTCTGCATTTCCGTAGCCCGGAAGAGTGTACTGCTTGGATTCACAAATGATTCCTTCCGGCCTCAGCTCCACCACCTCCACTTCGGGAGCTTCATACACCAGTTTTGTTTCCATCGCTATTGTGTTTTGTTTTATACTCTTTCTCTTCCTCCCGCAGCGCCTTGCGCACGGAAAAAAAGAGCAGCGGCACCCACACCAGCAGGAGCAGGACCGCAATTGCAATCATCAGTATGTCTTGCCAATCCATATATTCACGGTTTATGGACCCAAAGATACGCACGCCCGCGCAAACGGATGTATCGTCTGAGTCCAAAACTTGTAAATCTGCGTCAACAAGTTGTAAAAATCCGTTAACAAACCTGTAAACTCATATTTTTTTGTAAATTTGCGTCCAAACTGAGCAAGTAGTGTCCCCTACCCTCCCATATTTATGCGGCGTAGCGGCGGCGGTCTATGTGGCCATCTGCCTGGCGTGCGCGGCGGTGCGCTGGTTCCACATGTGCCCGCCCTACAACCGCAATCCCAGGTACTACTACCCCGGCCGGCCGTTTGTGACGGCGGCCTGGCTCAGTTCGCTGTGCCTGCTGCCCTACGTTTTCCAGCCGGAAAGCGCAGACGCCTGGTTCCTGGTAAAGATTTTCTTCCTGCCGATAACCCTGTATCACTTCACCCTCATCCTGTTCTCCTACTTTGGGAGCGTGATGCAGTGGAAAAAATGGGAGTGGCCCACGGTTCTGGCCGGCATCCCGGTGGGCGTGGCGCTTCTGACTGCCCTGGTACTGGCCATCATCCCCGGAGACCAGTTGCACTTCCCCACCATTGAAACCTTTGTCCTGCGCATCCTGGGCCTGCTGATAACAGCCGTGTGCTTCACCTCCGTAGCCGTCGTACGCATCTGGGTGAGCCGCTACGATTCCGACGACTATTCCAACCCGGCCGATTTTCCTGTGGTAAAGGCCCGCGTGTGGCTCATGTTCATAGGCATCAACGTAGTCCTCTGCTGGACCGGTGCCCTGCTGGACCGTCCTTCTGTGATGGCCGTCATCATGCTCTTCATAGCCCTGTCGGCCGTTATCTTTGTGATTACAGCCCTGCATCCCAACCGCAACCGGCCCATGGAAGAGGATTCTCCCGAGCAGGCCGGGGTCGTTTACAAACGCGCCATTTCCCAGAAAAAGAAAGAAGAGATGTTAAGCGCCATCCGCACCGTGGTGGAGCAGCAGAAAGCCTTCCTGGACCCGCACCTGACCCTGCACGACGTGGCGGAGCGCTGCGGCTATAACCGCACCTACATATCGGGCCTTATGAAATGCGAACTGGGCGGCTTCTTTGAATACGTAAACCACTTGCGCATGGAGTATGTAGAAACGTATCTGAAGGAGCACCCCGACGCCACGCTGGGAGAAGCCATCGAGGCCGCAGGATTTGGCTCCCGCCCCAGCTATTACGCCGTGAAAGCCAAACTCAATGCTTCATAAGTGATTACCGGCCGAAGCGGTCAAACGCAGCGCGGGAGAGGGTCTCGCGGTCCTCGGGATGAGCGATGGAGATGAGGAGCCTGGCACGTTCCTGCAGGGATTTTCCGTACAGGTTAACGGCGCCGAATTCCGTGACGACCCACTGGATATCGGCCCTGGGGGTTACTACGCCGGCACCGGGCTTGAGGGTGGGCACAATCTTGGGAAGGCCCTTGGCGGTGCGGGAAGCCAGCGCAATGATGGCCTTGCCGCCCTTGGAAAGCTTGGCGCCGCGTACGAAGTCCAGCTGACCGCCGGTCCCGGAGTAGATGCGTTCACCTATGGAATCGGCACACACCTGGCCGGTAAGGTCTATTTCGATGGCCGAATTGATGGACACCATATCGGGGTTCTGCGCAATGACGCGAGGGTCGTTGGTATAAGCGATGTCCAGCATGAGCACTTGCTGATTGTGGTCTATGAAGGAATAAACCTCCTGGGAACCCAGCAGGAAAGAGGCCACCACCTTTCCTTTGTCAATGGCCTTGTTCTCTCCGTCAATGACCCCGCTCTTGATGAGGGCCAGGGCGCCGTCCGAGAACATTTCCGTATGGAGACCCAGGTGCCTGTGGTCCTTGAGGGCTGCGCAGATGGCGTTGGGCATGGCGCCGATACCCATCTGTAGGCAGGCTCCGTCCGGTACCAGTTCCGAGCAGATGCGGCCAATCTGGAGGTCCGTCTCGGAAGGAGACGCATACTCCTTGGTAATGAGCGGGCGGTTGTCCTGCACCAGGGCCGTGAAACGCTCAATGGGGACCAGGTTGCCCAGGGCAAAGGGAACATTGGGATTGACCACGGCAATACGTTCCCGGGCCACGTCCAGGGCCGCGATGGAGCAGTCTACCGAAGTACCCAGCGATACCATTCCGTTTTCCGGCTCCGACACCTGTACCATAGCCACATCGCAGGCCAGTGCCCCGTTGCGGTACATAGACTGGGTCTCGTAAAGGTTTACCGGAATATAATCGGCCAGTCCTTCCTGCACGTTCTTACGCACGTTAGGGCCCACAAAGAAGCCCTGATCAAAGAAGGGACCGCCTTCTGCATAGGGGGCGGCGCCTTCCGTATGGAAGTGGTGGAAATGAACGTCTTCCAGCTCCGAAGCACGCTCTGCGAGGGCTTCAATGAGCACCTGCGGAACGCTGGCCACACTGCTCAGATGCACGTGGTCTCCGCTGCGGACTGCGCGGACTGCTTCCCGGGCCGATATGTAGGTTATCTTGGACATCAGCGGGCAAATATAGTATAATTTGTTGTATATTTGCGATACAATAATGAATAATTCAATGCACACGCGCGAAGAAAAACTGGCCGCGTTTGGCCGCCTGCTGGATATTATGGACGAGCTCCGGGAAAAATGCCCCTGGAACGCAGAACAGACAATGGAATCCATCCGCCGTCTCACCGAGGAAGAAGTCTACGAACTCAGTGACTCCATTATCAAGGGAGACCGCCAGGCAACGGCCAAGGAGATTGGAGACCTCCTGTACCATATGGTCTTCTATGCCCGCATAGGCCAGGAAGAAGGCGCCTTTGACATTGCCGATTCTATGAACAAGGTGTGCGACAAGATGGTCTTCCGCCATCCGCACGTATTTGGTCCCGAGGCCGGCAAGGCTACTTCGGCCAAAGAGATTGCAGACACCTGGGAACTGGTGAAAGCCAAGGAGAAAGACGGCAACAAGCGCGTGATGGCCGGCATCCCCCAGGCTATGCCCGCCCTCCTGAAGGCTCTCGCTATGCAGGAAAAGGCCCGCGGCTGCGGTTTTGACTGGGAGAAGAAGGAAGATGTCTGGGACAAGGTCCTGGAAGAGTACCGTGAGGTATCCGATGCGTGCGACGAGGGAGACCCCAACCACCTGGAAGAGGAGTTCGGAGACCTTCTGTTTGCCGTTATCAACGCCGCCCGCCTCTACGGTGTGGACCCCGAGACCGCCCTCAACCGTTCGGCCGAAAAATTCCGCCGCCGCTTCACTTATCTGGAAGAGCAGACCCTCCGCAAAGGCCTCCAATTCTCTGACCTCACCCTCCCCCAGATGGACGCCATCTGGGACGAAGCCAAAGCCAAAGGGCTATAGTCGCCCTATCTCTCCCTACCGTGAAATGTAATTAACTAATAATTAGTACTTGTGCGGCGTTTCTTCTATCTCTTCGGCCGTAATCTTTTTCCTGTCCATCTGGTGCCAGGCGTAGGCTATGTAGGCTGCTACAAATGGAATCAGGAGCGAGACGCAGGACATTACCTTTAGCGTGAAGTAGCTGGAGCGGCTGTTGTCCAGGTACAGCGAGCTCTGGAGGTCCGTGCAGGACGGGTAGTAGGCCGTACCGTTGAAGCCCGCCAGGAAGAAGATGCTCATAACCACCAGCACCGTTCCGGGCATAGCAAACCAGATACCCTTGCGGGACTTGCTGAAAGCACCCAAGTACAGGCTGTAGAGGATGAGTACAACCCCCACCAGCAGCATACAAAGCACCACCGGCATAGCCAGCAGGTTATGGAGATACTTGAAGGGCTCCAGGGATACCACTCCGTCCGGAGAAACCGCATACCCTTGCTTGACCAGCAGGATAGCCGTCCAGCACAGGAAGAACAGAAGGAAAGGAACCAAGTTGATTTTGATGCTGCGGCGCATCTGGGCCTGAATGCCTTCGTCGTCTACATTATTAAGAATATAGAGCGCACCCAGAATGGCGGCCAGGAGCATCACGGTGCAGCCCAGCAGCACGGCGTGGTACTGCCCCAGGGCCTCGAGCCCGTGCCAGTTATTCCCCCAGGTGCTGATAATAGGGGCCGAAGGATCCGTAATGGCCACCTTGTTAACGGTAAAGTCAGAACCTGTGAAGAAAGTGCCCACGGCCGTACCCACCAGGAAGGGAGCCAGCAGACCGTTGACCATAAGGGCCACGCGGAAGGCCTTTACGCCCAGCAGGTTGCCCTTCTTGTTCTGGAACTCATAGGCCACTGCCTGGAACACAAAGGTGATGAGCAGCAGGATCCACACCCAGTAGGCACCGCCAAAGCTGGTGCTGTAGAAGAGCGGGAAGGAGGCAAAGAAGGCGCCTCCAAAGGTAACCAGCGTGGTGAATGTGAGCTCCCATTTTCGGCCTGTGGAGTTAAGGATCATCCTTTTCTGGTTCTCGCTCAGGGCGCGGTTCCCCAGATGCAGGTTGCCGCCTTGCACAAACATCAGGGCCACCAGCAGACCGCCCAGCAGGGCAATCAGGACCCACCAATAGTTCTGTAAGAATTCGTAAGTCATAGCCTAGCTGTTTTGGGGTTCAACATCGGGGCCCTTGCCAATGGCGCGGATCATAATGCGGATCTCGATGGCCAGGAACAGGGCAAAGATTCCCAGGAAGAGGAAGAAGGTGGTCTTGACGGCTCCGGCACTGAGGCTGGAGATGGCCACGTTCACCGGCAGCAGGCCCTGGATGGTCCAGGGCTGGCGGCCTACCTCGGCCACTACCCAGCCACTCTGGCCGCAGATGTAAACCAGCGGGATGCAGAGGATGGCGGCCCACAGGAGCCAGTTCCATTTACCCAGCTTGTCTTTCCAGAGGGCATACAGGCAAAGCAGCAGCACCAGGGCAATGAGCATACCCAGGCCAATCATAAGGCGGAAGGCCCAGAACACGATGCCCACGGGCGGAACCACGTCTTCGGGCCGGCTCAGATGTCCGTAACCCATATACTGCACGTTGGCTTCCAGAAGGGCTTTGGCTTCGGCCTTCAATACAGGGTCGTCCGTTGTGCGATAGACTGCCAGGGCGTCCAGGGCCGTTCGGCCCATATACATCTTGTCTTCTACGGAGGGGATGACGTTGCCGTCGTTGTCCGTGTAGCCGTTCAGGATGTCGTTGATGCCGGGCACGTACCCGTTCCAGTCGTGGGTGGCCAGCAGGGACAGCATATGCGGCACCTGGATGCCGGGGACAATGGTGAAGGCTGCGCCCTTGCCGCCGTCTCTGAGACCTTCGGCCGCCGCCAGCTTCATAGGCTGGAACTCGGCTGCGTGAACGCCGGAAGCGTCTCCGGAAAGCATCACGGCACCGGAGCCCACCAGGCCCACGATGGCGCCAATGAGCATACTCTTTTTGGCAAATTCCACGTGGCGCTTCTTGAGCAGATACCAGGCACTCACGCCCACCACAAAAATGCCGCCGGTAACCCAGCCGCTGGTAACGGAGTGGCAGAACTTGCTCACGGCCACGGGGTTGGTAATCACTTCCCAGAAAGCAGCTGCCGAGGCCATCTCGCTTCGCACGGTATCGGGGTTGAAGGTGGTTCCCACAGGATTCTGCATCCAGCCGTTGGCCACCAGGATCCAATAGGCCGAAATGGTGGCGCCAATGCCGGTAAGCCAGGTAGAGGCCAGATGGAACTTGGGAGAGACCTTGTTCCAGCCAAAGAACATTACGGCAAAGAAGGTGGCTTCCATAAAGAAGGCCAGGATGCCTTCGATGGCCAGCGGAGCGCCAAACATATCTCCCACAAACCAGGAGTAGTTGCTCCAGTTGGTGCCAAACTCAAATTCCAGAATGATACCCGTGGCAATACCCACGGCAAAGTTGATGGCAAAGATCTTGATCCAGAACTGCGCGGCCTTCTTCCAGAACTCGTCTTTCTTGACCACGTAGAGGGTTTCCATAACCGCCATCACCACGGCCAGGCCCAGGGTGAGGGGAACAAACAGCCAATGGTAAGCGGCTGTCATCGCGAATTGGATTCGCGACCATACGACAACATCCATAAGCTTAATCGGTTAAAAGGTTCAGTGTATCTGTGTTATGTGGTTGAGTCAGGGCGGCACCCACCTTTTCGCTCTTCTCCTGGTCCGTGAGCCCGCGCATAGCCGGCTTGAAGAAGAAGACGCGAAGGATGCCAAAAAGGATGATGAGTTTGAGCAGGATGAGCCAAACCAGGGGCTTTCCCCAGGTCATATTACGGAAACCGTCCCGATACAGGGAGGTAAAGAATGATACCAACCTGCTCATATTTACAAAAATACGAACTCTTTCCCACAAAACCAACATCCAGCCCGTGAAATAGAAGTGATTGACTATCCGATAGATAGGCGGCACGCTCTACTTGATCAGGTTTCCCAGGATGCTTCGGGTGAGCTCCTTGGTGAGGGTGGTGGTAGCGCTCTTGGTGGCGCGCTTGACCACTTTCTCGCCGGTGGAGGTCTTGGACTTGGTCTTCTTGCCGGTGACGGCGCCCGTAACGGCGTCTGCGGCAGCAGCGGCGGCCACGCCCGTCACGGCGGTGAGCACGGACTTGAGAACCTTGGCGCCAATGCCGTTGGACTTCTTCTTGGCGGCTTCTTTGGCTGCTTTTTCGGCCTCCTTGGCGGCCTTGGCATCTTCCTTGGCCTGGATGGCGGCCTGGCGCTCAGCCTCGGCGGCGGCTTCAATTTCGGCCTTCTGACGCTCGGCCTCTTCCGTGGCGGCGGTAATGAGTTCGTAGGCGCTTTCGCGGTCGATGGGATGATCGTACCGGCCAAAGAGGCGGCTGCGGTTGATGAGGTCTCTTCTCTGGTCTTCCGTGATGGCGCCAATCTGGCTCAGCGGGAAGAGGATCTTGGCACGTTCCACGATGGCGGGAGTTCCCTTCTCATCCAGGAAGGAAACGAGGGCCTCGCCGGTTCCCAGTTCCAGGAGGGTGTCGTAGGTCTTGAAAGCGGGGTTGGGGCGGAACGTATCGGCCGCTACCTTAACGGCTTTCTGGTCCTGCGGGCTGTAAGCACGGAGGGCGTGCTGTACGCGGTTGCCCAACTGACCCAGGATGTTGGACGGGATGTCCGTGGGGCTCTGGGTAATGAAGTAGATACCTACACCCTTGGAACGGATGAGGCGGATTACCTGCTCAATCTTGTCCGTAAGGGCCTTGGAAGTGCCTTCAAACAGCATATGGGCCTCGTCAAAGAAGAACACCAGCTTGGGAAGGTCCATCTCCCCTACCTCGGGCAGGGTGGCATAGAGTTCCGACAGCAGCCACAGCAGGAAGGTGGAGTAGAGCTTGGGCTGGAGCATAAGCTTGTCGGCCGCCAGCACGTTCATTATACCCTTTCCGCCCTCGCACTGCAGGAGGTCGTAAATATCAAAATCAGGTTCTCCAAAGAACTTGTCGGCTCCCTGGTTCTCCAGGGCCAGCAGGGCCCGTTGGATGGCACCTACGGAAGCGCTGGTTACATTACCGTACTGAGTGGTATATTCGGCCGCATTCTGCCCCACAAAGTTGAGCATAGCGCGGAGGTCCTTCAGATCAATGAGCAGCAGGCCGTTGTCGTCGGCAATCTTGAAGACAATATTGAGGACGCCGGTCTGGGTCTCATTAAGGTCCATCAGGCGGCCCAGCATATCCGGTCCCATACGGGAAATGGTGGAACGCATAGGATGGCCCTGCTCCCCGTACACGTCAAAGAAACGTACCGGGCAGTTCTGGAACTGAGGATCGGAGATCCCAAACTCCGGCAGACGCTTCTCAATGAATCCGGAAAGCTTACCCACCTGCGAGATGCCGCTGAGGTCTCCCTTCATATCGGCCATAAAGCAGGGAACGCCGGCCTGGCAGAAGGTCTCGGCCAGTACTTGCAAGGTAACGGTTTTACCGGTACCGGTGGCGCCGGCTATGAGTCCGTGGCGGCAAGCCATCTTGCCCTGAAGGGAAATGGGGCCGTTGGCAGAATGCGCAACGTACAGTCCTCTTTCTTTGTCTAGCATATCAGTTACTATTTAGTGCTCTTCTTTCTCCAAAGATAGAATAAAAAGGATGAAATCGCAAAGGTGACTACGCCAATGAGGGGTGCCAGCGTCTGGGGCAGACGGAAGCCAATTTTATCGACCAGGATGAAGGTGACGCAGACGGAGGTCATAAACAGGGCCGGCAGGAGGGTAACGAGATACCAGCGGGCACCTTTGGCGCGATACAGATAGACGGTGGCCGTCCAGAGCATAAACACCGCGAGGGCCTGGTTGCTCCAGCCGAAGTAACGCCAGATGACATTGAAGCCATTGGCATCGGCAATGTTGTACCAAAGGAGGACGGCCGAACCGGCAAAGAGCGGAATGGCAATGGCCAGGCGCTTGTGGATGTCTTTCTGGGGCAGTTTGACAAAATCGGCGACAATGAGACGGGCACTGCGGAAAGCCGTATCGCCAGAGGTGATGGGAGCAGCCACCACGCCCAGGATGGCGAGGATGCCGCCCATCAGGCCCAGCCAGTTCTCGGACACCTTGGTAACCACGGCGGGCGCAGCGGCCGTGAGGTCGGAACCTACCTCGGCAGCGCCGCCGGAGAAGAAGAACCAGGAGGAGACGGCCGCCCAGATAAGGGCCACCAGACCTTCCGTAATCATAGAGCCGTAAAAGACGGGCCGACCCAGTTTTTCATTCTGGATGCAGCGGGCCATCAGGGGGCTCTGAGTAGCGTGGAAGCCGGAAATGGCGCCGCAGGCAATGGTAATGAACAGGCAGGGGAAGATGGGCTGGTTCTTAATGCCGGCCTGCTCCGACCAGCCGCTCAAACCATCCCAGAGCTCCGGCAGGGTGGGCCACTTGATAAAGAGACACACCATAAGGGCCGCCGCCATAAAGAGCAGGGCCACGGCAAAGATGGGATAGATCTTGCCAATGAGCTTATCAATGGGCAGCAGTGTTGCTATCACGTAATAAGCGAAGATGATTCCCACCCACAGCATAATGGAATTTCTGGTGCCGTCTCCGGCAATGTCTCCCAGGATGAGGGCCGGGCTGTAAACGAACACGGTACCCACCAGCAGCAGAAGGACGACGGAGAACACCAGCATCACCCGCTTGGTCCTTTGACCCAGATAGTCTCCCACCAGGTCCGGGAATCCCTGGCCTCCGTGCCGGACAGAGAGCATACCGCACATATAGTCGTGAACGGCACCCGCAAAGATGCAGCCCAGAACTATCCACAGATAACTGGCCGGGCCAAACTTGGCACCCATAATGGCACCAAAGATGGGACCCGTTCCGGCAATATTGAGGAACTGGATCATAAATACCTTCCAGGTGGGAAGGGGAATGAAGTCTACTCCGTCCTGCTTGGTAATAGCCGGTGTTTTGCGGGAAGGATTGGGGCCGAAGACGCGGTCCACGAACTTACCGTAAATCAAATAACCCAGGACGAGGGCCAGGATACTTAAAAGGAAGGAAATCATAGTTTATTCAAAAAAGCTAAAGTGAACACGGCCGTAATGGCGCTCTTTTTTGAAATGAGGGTGGTCAGTGAAGGAATGCTCGTCTCCGTGCTCCAGGATGAAGTAGCAGCCGGGATGAAGCAAATCGTAAGAGAAAATCTGGTCCGGAAGGGTTTCCAGACCTTCCAGGGCATAGGGCGGGTCTGCGAAAATGATATCGAACTTTTCCCGGCAGATGGGGAGAAAGTCAAACACGTTGTCCCGCACCATAGTTACATTAGTGAGGCCCAGGCGGGCGGCTTCCGTCTTGATGAAGCTGGCGTTCTCACGGGCCATCTCTACGGAGTACACGCGCGCAGCGCCACGGGAGGCAAACTCAAAAGCAATGGAACCGGTACCTCCAAAGAGGTCCAGCACCTGCAGGTCTTCAAATTCGTACTCGTTGTCCAGAATATTGAACAGACCTTCCTTGGCAAAGTCCGTAGTGGGACGCGCCTTGTATCCTGCCGGCGGCAGAATCACTTTTCCTTTAAGTTTTCCGCCAATGATACGCATAGGCGGCTAGAGTTGAACTACGCCCTTGAAATAGCGGTACAAAGACATACTGGCCTCCGGAGACAGCGGGGTGCGGAAGCATACGGTGGATACTTCCGGATTAAGCTGCAGCTGCTTGAGGCTCAGGAAAAGGAAGTACTGGGCGGTGGTGAAGTCCGGCGCCTGGAACACATTGGCCAGGCGGAGGCTCTTGCCCTGGGCTATGGCCAGATGGAGGTATCCATCGGCCCAGGAGGCTACTATCTTATTGTATTCCGTAAGGGTTTCCAACTGCCGGAGCAGGTAGTACATCTCCGGCAATACGCGCACCGGCTCTCCCGAGAGGGGCAGCACGGTCTGGGCTATTACCTTGGAGAGAGATTCCCCAATGGAATTGCTGAATACCAGCACGGAGGCCTGGGAAGGGACGGGAACGGTTTCCACAAAATCTCCTTCTTCCAGGGTGCAGACCTCTTCCAGAGCGGCACGGGCGGCCTGGGGGTCATAAAACACTTCCGGAACCAGGCACATCTTGGGTGTGAGGAGCGAAACGGCTACCTGCTCATAGCGGCGCTGGAATTCCGGAGTGGTAAAAAGATGCTCCGCACCCATCCAATCGGATATGCGGAGCCCTTCAGGGGTTTGCACCTTAAAAGAATATCCACTCAAGGAGACTTGAATGGATATCCCTGTAAACGGCGTGTTGGAGTTTTCCATAACGGAAGACTACTCCCAGTTACCGGCGTTGTTGTTAGGAGCGGTAACGCTACCTACCTGCAGACCTTCGTACTTGTTCTGGTCTCTACGCTCGGCGTCCAGGTTGATGCGAAGCTGGTTGTCCAGGCCTTTGCACAGAGCCTTGTAAGGCATACGGGCCTCGAACAGAGGAACATTCACACCGGAAACAAGCTTAACCGCGCTTTCCATCTCGGTCTTCTGGCCACCGGAGAACGGGATGAAAGCCAGGGAGTCGATGTGGAAGTCCGGGCGGTTGTTGAAGAGGGTATCCTTCACGGGAACCTGGGTAGTCACAGAATACACAACGGGAGTGCCCTTCTTGTAGGCGTCCTGCAGCATATCCAGGATCTGCTCCTTGGTAGCCTTCTTGCCGGCGGCCTTCTTGATGGCCTCGGTGTTGGCAACGGCCAGGGAATCGTCCATAGAGCCAATCTGCATCACGATGGCCATTTTACCACCCTCGTAGAACATCTTGAGGGAGTCCATAGTGGGGCTGAAACGACCGGTTTCACTCTTGAAAGCTACCTGGAGGGTACGGATGTCTTTCAAGCGCTGGATGGCTACCTGGGAACGGGCGGCAACCTCTTTGTTGAACTTAACCGGCTTCTGCACACTCTTTACAGTGAGCCAGACAAGGAGGACGATAAGGGCTGCCAGGGCGCACTCAATTGCGATTTTGACTGATTTGTTCATTATTCTAGTGTTTTATAATTTTCCAAACTTCCGACAAAGTTAAAAAAATGATTTCTCAAAAGCAATAATCTTTTGTAAATTTGCCATCGCATTTAGTACTGCAATGCTTATTCTTACTCAAGAAAAGATTCATAGCCTCCAAGCGCTGCTGGAAGCCGCCTCGCGGGTGGCCGTTCTGGGTCATATCCACCCGGACGGGGACGCCCTGGGTTCCACCACCGCCATGGCCCTTTTCCTGAAAGAGAAACTGGGGAAGGAAGCCTGCTGCATCCTGCCGGACACCCCTCCGGAGAACCTTCACTTCATTCTGGCTCCCGCCATCCCCTATCACTTCTACGACCAGGACGCCACCGCTGCCGTCGAGGCAGTAAAAAGGGCCGATTTGGTCATCCTCCAGGACTGCAACTCCTTTAACCGGACGGAAGGCCTGGAAGAAGCGCTGAAGGCATCTTCGGCCCGTAAAATTCTCATTGACCACCACCTGAATCCGGACGAAAACGCCTTTAACCTGGTCTTTTCCACTCCGGACATCTCCTCCACCTGCGAACTGCTGTACTGGATCCTGAAGGAGATGGGCTGGCAGCCCGACACCCTCATTGGCTCGCCACTGCTGGCCGGTATGACCACGGACACCAACAACTTTGCCAACTCGGTTTACCCGTCCACCTTCCGGATGGCCTCCGATCTTCTGGCTGCCGGCGTAGACCGGGACGCCATCCTGGAAAAGATTTACTGGTGCTACCGGGATACCCGGGTGCGGCTGATGGGCTATATGCAGAACGAGGGGCTGCACATCCTTCCGGAAGGCGCCGCCTATATGATTCTGACCAAGGACATCCAGCAACGCTTCGGTCTCCGGGAAGGAGAAACAGAAGGACTGGTAAATGTTCCTCTCAGCGTTGGAAACGTGCGCCTGAGCCTGCTGGCCAAGGAAGACCAGGGTCATTTCCGCGTGTCGGTGCGCTCCAAGCGGGGCACTTCGGCCCAAAACCTGGCCCGCCAGTATTTCCACGGCGGAGGACACGAGAACGCCGCCGGAGGAAAGATTTTACCCGAGGACTACTCCCCCGCCCAGGGCATACAGGCCTATGTAGAACAAATCCTGAAAGCTTTCCTGCAATGAAGAAAAGCACGTCCATACTTTTGATCCTGATGCTCCTGACGGTCCTGGCAGCCTGCACCAAGCAGTCGCTGCAGGCCACCTATGACAAGCAGATCACCAACATCGAAAACTTTATCAAGAGTATGCAGGGCAAGGACCCGGACGCCAGGCTCATCAAAGAGGAGGAAGGCGTATACCGCCTCAACCTGCACGACACCCTGGACAGGGTTCTTAACCGGACCGACTCCCTGGAATGGGGCGGCGAGGTTTCCCTCTACTATGCCTGCTTCGTCCTCACCAGTGCCAATCTGACCAGCACCAGCCTGGTAGCCACCAACATCAAGGAACTGGCAGAGGAGGCCAAATGGAACCTGACGGACGAAAGCATCTTTAAACTGGACACCCTTAAGTTGGACAACAATCTGATTCCCGGTCTGGCCAAAGGCCTCAGAGGCGTACAGCCCCTGGATGAGGGATATATCCTCTTTACCGGAAAATATGGATTTGGCAAGAACGAGCGAGGCACGATTCCTGCAAGGAGTGCCCTGGCTTATTATTACTGGATAGAAAATATCAGCAATGAAAACTAAATATCTTTTACTCGCAGTTTTGGGCCTTACCGCCTGGGGATGTGCCAAGGAAAACACTCCTTCCGTTGGTGAAACCGCCAAGGAATACCTGAGTCTCTGGATGGACAAATACCATCCCGGCATTCCCGCCACCAACGCCGGTCTTTACATTCTGGAAGACAAAGCCGGCACCGGAGAATCGTGGAATATCGAAAACGACTACGCTTACGTGGAAGTAACCGTCAGAACCCTTGACGGCGATATCTCCACCACTACGGACGAGCGCCTGTCCCGGCAATTGGGCACCTATGCCAAGGGCAATTACTATGGCCCCCGGTACCAGGCTATAGGAGAAGGAAACAGCTATGCCGGCGTAGATGCCATCCTCGATGGGATGCGCATTGGCGGCAGCCGCAAGGTCGTGGTTCCGGCCTGGATGCTCACCACCAAACGTTACAACACCCAGCAGGAGTACATCAACGCCTCCACCGTTTCCTCTTCCCTGATCTACGACGTCAAGCTCTGCGGACAGACGGAGGACATTGACCAAATGGAAAAAGACAGCCTCAGAAGCTATGTAACCCGCCACTACGGCAATCTGGCTTCCGTATCGTACAATTCAGAAGAAGAAGCCAACGGCACTTTCTATTTCTATAGCGACGTGAGCGGCTTCAACGATGACTCCAAGAAGCGCGGAGAAACCAGCAGTGCCACCATCAATTACACCGGCCGCCTCCTCAACGGACAGGTCTTTGACACCACCATTGAGAAGGTAGCCAAGGATGCCGGCATCTACAGTGCCTCCAAGACCTATTCTCCCATGGATGTTAAGTTCTCGGCCGACTGGAACAGCATCACCTTAAGCGGCAGTTCTTCCCTCATCAACGGCTTCAAAGGAGGTCTGTTTCTTATGAAGTACGAGGGCCAGAAGGCCGTGGTTATGTTTACTTCCACCCACGGCTATACCTCCACCGGCAGCGGAGAAACCATTCCCGCCTGGTCTCCCCTGCAGTTTGAACTGGAGCTGGTGACCGTCTCTGACAATTAATTTATGAACGGAAGCGTTCCCACAGAACTGGGCACCAAGCCCATCAACTCACTCATCAGGCAGTACGCTGTTCCTGGCATCATAGCTATGACAGCGTCTTCCTTGTATAATATGGTGGACAGCATCTACATTGGCCACATTGCCAACGTGGGTTCGCTTTCCATCGCCGGACTGGCCGTCACGTTCCCGCTGATGAACATCTCCACGGCTTTCGGCACCCTGGTGGGCGTGGGCGCCTCTACTATGATTTCCGTGCTCCTGGGTCAGAAAAACTACCCGGTAGCCCGCAAGGTCCTGTGCAACGAGGTAACCCTCAACATCATCACGGGTATCATCTTTACCCTGGTTACCTTGCTGTGGATGGACCCCATCCTCCGCTTCTTCGGCGCCTCCGACGCCACCCTGCCCTTTGCCCGGCAGTATATGACCATCATTGCCATCGGCAATGCCGTCACGCACCTTTACTTCGGCCTTAACTCCGTTGTCCGGGCCTCCGGCAATCCCAAACTGGCTATGGGGCTCACGCTGTTCACCGTGTTCTCCAACGCCATCCTGGACCCCATCTTCATCTTTGTGCTGGATATGGGCATCCAGGGTGCGGCCATAGCCACGGTCCTGTGCCAGCTTATGTCCCTGTGCTATACGATGTGGTATTTCCTCAACCCGCACCGTTTCCTGCACCTCCCCCGCTCCCTCAAGCTTTTCCGCATAGACTGGAAGATTGCCAAGGACTCCCTGGCCATTGGCCTGGGCCCGTTCCTGATGAATCTTGCCAGCTGCATTGTGGTGCTGTTCATTAACCAGCAGCTGCTCCGCTGGGGTGGAGACCTGGCCATTGGAGCCTATGGCATTGTAAACCGTATCGTATTCCTCTTTGTAATGATTGTGATGGGCTTCAACCAAGGTATGCAGCCCATTGCCGGATACAATTACGGCGCCCGTCAGTACGGTCGCGTACGGGAGGTCTATGTGAAGACCGCCGGCTGGGCCACGCTGGTCACGTTCCTGGGATTCATCGTTTCCGAGTTCCTGGCCGTCCCTACCGTAGAAATCTTCACCAACGACCCGGTGCTCATTGACAAAGCCGCACGGGGTCTCCAGAAAATGAATATCGTGTTCCCCATCGTGGGTTTCCAGATGGTGACCACCAACCTCTTCCAATGCCTGGGAATGGTCAAGAAGTCCATCTTCCTGTCCCTGTCCCGGCAGCTCCTTTTCCTGTTACCCTGCATCTACATCCTGCCTCCGCTGCTGGAGTCCGAGGTAGGTGTCTGGTACAGTTTCCCCATCTCCGATACCATTGCCGCCATCATCACCGCCATCCTGGCCGTGGGGCTTCTCAGAAAGCTGGGACGGCTCAAGGACGGAGACGATCCTTCCATCCTGGGAAGTCAGATTTAGACCTTTCTAACCTATGAGTACCATTATCAATGTAGGCCGAAGCTTCGGCAGTGGCGGAGGATTTGTAGGGCAAGCCATAGGCAAAAAACTGGGCATCCCGGTTTTTGACAACGAACTCATTTCCAAGGCCGCAGAAGAAAGCGGCTATTCCAAGAGCCTCTTCGCCAAGGGAGAGGAAAAGAGCCTGTTCTCCGTATCCAGCTTCTTCGCCTCGGGCCGATTGAGCTACCTGGACAACGGCTATGTAAACGACAACGTGCTCTTCAACATCCAGAGCGAGGTCATCCGCAACATAGCCGACAAGGGAGACGCCGTCATCATTGGCCGCTGCGCAGACTACATCCTGCGGGACCGCCCCTGCCTCAACGTGTTTGTGGGAGGTCCGGAAGAGTACCGCATCCGCCGGCTCGTGGAGAACGAGCACCTTTCGGCCGAAGAAGCCGAAAAGCTGATGCGCCGCAAGGACCGCACCCGCGAAACGTACTACAATTACTACACGTTCGGCTCCTGGGGACAGGCCTCCAACTACCACCTCTGCGTAGACAGCTCCATCCTGGGTATCGAAGGAACCGCCGACTACATCATTGACTTCGGTCGCCGGGCCGGTCTCATCAAGTGAGACCCGGACGGCTCATATACTGGATTCTCCCCCTGGTGATTCTCCAGGTGGCAGGCTGCTGGCTGTATCTGCGCGGTCAGGGAGAGAAGGCGTTGGACCCGCTCCTGGATATGCCCGAACCGGTCATCCCCGTAGACTGGGTGGAAGACCTCAACTCCTCCATTGACAACGAGCTCTCCAATCTCCCCGCCATGGACCAGGTGGTAGACAGCTTTATGCGCTTCTGGTCCCTCAAGGGCGTATCGCTGGCCGTCGTGAGAAACGACTCCCTCCTCTACGCCCGCGGATACGGAAAGGCCGATCCTTCCACCCCTATGACCCCCGGCACCACCCTGCGCCTGGCCTCGGTGTCCAAGCTTCTCACAGCCATTGGCATTATGCGGCTGCAGGAAGAGGGCAAGGTGTTTTTGGAGACGCCGGTCTTTGGCCCGTTTGGCGTTCTCAACGAGTACGACCGTTACATCAAGGACGACAATTACTATCTGATGACGGTGGGGCACCTGCTGCGCCACCAGGGCGGCTTCACCACCCGCGGTGGAGACGTAATGTTCTCTACCCAGAAGTTTATGCAGAAACACGGGCTGTCGGAGCCCCCGTCTTCGGAATTTCTGGTGCGCAAGGAAGTAGCCCGTCCCCTGCAGTTCGAGCCCGGAACCTCACAGGAATACTCCAACTTTGGCTACCTGCTGCTCTCTATGATCATTGAGAAGGTGGCCGGGATGCCTTACGAGCAATATATGCAGAAAGAGGTCTTTGAACCGGCCCACTGCCACGGCTTCCGTTTGGGAGGAGACTACCTCCAGGACCGCCTCCCCGGAGAGACCCGCTACTTTGTGCAGCCCGATGACCAGCCCGTCGTTTCCTTTGACGGAAAGTACGCATCGGCCATCCGCTGCTATGGCGGCAACTACATTTCCGGCCTGTACGGCGCCGGCGGCTGGATTGGTTCCACCGTAGAACTGGCCCGTCTGGTCAGCTCCATCGACGGTGTGGGGCCCGTTCCGGACCTGCTGGATCCCTTCAGCATCCGCCAGATGACGGTCTGGTACGACGACGAAACCTTCGGCCTGGGCTGGCTGGACTGCCGCCCCGACGGCGAGTGGACCCGCACCGGTTCCTTTGCCGGAACTTCGGCCCTTATCAAGAAATACGCCGACGGCGAAATGTGGATCCTGGTCACCAACACCTCCACCTGGCGCGGTTCCCGCTTCACGCGCAACACCGGTGCCCTCTGCTTCAATCTCCGAAGCAGATTCGACAGTCAGTTACCCAAGCGGGATTTGTTCAGAAGCAATTAACTACTCCGCCCCAAAACGGAAGATGGTATTGGAGTGGTAGGTCTGGGAGGGAGCAATCTCTATGGAAGGGAAGTTGGGATGGTTGATGGCATCGGGCCAGGCCTGGGCTTCCAGCACCAGGGAGCTGCGGTAGGTCAGCGGTTTTCCATTCTTTCCATTCTCGGAACCGTTAAAGAAATTGCCGCTGTAAACCTGCAGGCCGGGCTGGTCTGTAATCACTTCCACGGTGCGGCCGGTCACGGGATCTTTCACCAGACAGACGCTGCGGAAACCATCTCCATCCAGACACCAGTTGTTGTCATATTCAAAGTCCCCGATGGGACGGGTGGTGCGGAAATCGAAAGGCGTCCCTTCCACGGGAGCAATCTCTCCGGTGGTAATGAGCAGCGAATCCACCGGCGTATAGGCCTGGGCGTGGATGGTCATCAGGTAGTCATTCACCGTACCGTTGCCTTCTCCGCGCAGGCAGAAGAAGGGATGGTGCGCAATATTGAGGATGGTGCGCTTGTTGGTGGTGCCTTCAATGACCACTTTGAAATCTGCGTAAGAAATGGAATAGGTGATACTGAGATTGCGGTTGCCGGGGAAGCCGTCGTGGCCGTGGGGCAGCAGCAGAGACAGCGTGATGGAAGTATCGTTATGGGATTCCACCGTCCAGGGGCACATATCCAGTCCCCTGTAACCGCCGTGCAGAGTGGTGACGCCGTTTTCGTTGGCGTCGGTGTGCCAGGTTTCTCCTTCCATCTTGAAGGAGGCATTGCGGATGCGGTTGGCCACCGGACCCACGGTGGCGCCCAGAAAGCGCTCACCCACCGGCTTTACATAGGCATCCAGGTTATTGTGTCCCACTACTATATCGGCGTACTGGCCATCCCGGTCCCGGGTATACATAGATACCACGCGCGCGCCAAAATTGGTGACCTGCACGGTAATGTCACGGTTCTGAAGGGTGTACAAATCAATGGGAACGCCCGATACTTCTCCCTGGAAGGCTTTACGGGAAACCAAAGCGGGGCGGGAGCTGCAGGACAACGCGATTACAGCCACGCAAAGGGTTAAGAGCTTTCTCATACTTATTCCATTAATTTCTTGTACTTGAAGCGCTTGGGCTCGGTGTCTCCCAGACGCATCTTCCGGTTCTCTTCATACTCCTGGTAGTTGCCTTCAAAGAACACCACCTGACCGTCTCCTTCGTAGGCCAGGATGTGGGTGGCAATACGGTCCAGGAACCAGCGGTCGTGGCTCACTACCACGGCGCAGCCGGCAAAGCCGTCCAGACCTTCTTCCAGGGCGCGGATGGTGTTTACATCCACGTCGTTGGTAGGTTCGTCCAGCAGGAGTACGTTGCCTTCGTCCTTTAAGGTCAGGGCCAGGTGCAGGCGGTTGCGTTCACCGCCGGAGAGCACGCCGCACTTCTTCTCCTGGTCGGCCCCGGAGAAGTTGAAACGGGACACCCAGGCGCGGGCGTTCACATCGCGGCCGCCCATACGCACCCATTCGGAATTGCCCGCTATGGTCTCGTAGACCGTCTTGTCGGGGTCAATGCTGCGGTGCTGCTGGTCCACATAGGAGATCTTGACCGTTTCTCCAATCTCAATGGTTCCGCTGTCCGGCTGCTCGATGCCCATAATGAGGCGGAAGAGCGTGGTCTTACCGGCGCCGTTGGGGCCAATCACACCCACGATGCCTGCCGGGGGCAGCTCAAAGGTCAGGTGTTCAAAGAGGAGTTTGTCTCCGTAGGCTTTGGACACATCGTTGAAACGGATGACCTTGTTGCCCAGGTGCGGTCCGTTGGGGATATAGATTTCCAGATTGGCTTCTTTCTGTTTGGCGTCTGCGGCAGCCAGCTTCTCGTAGGCTCCCAGACGGGCTTTCTGCTTGGCCTGACGGGCCTTGGGCGCCATACGCACCCATTCGAGCTCCCGTTCCAGGGTCTTGCGGCGCTTGCTTTCGGCCTTTTCTTCCATAGCCAGGCGCTTGGTCTTCTGGTCCAGCCAGGAGGAGTAATTGCCCTTCCAGGGAATGCCTTCTCCGCGGTCCAGTTCCAGGATCCAGCCGGCCACGTTGTCCAGGAAGTAACGGTCGTGCGTGACGGCAATGACCGTACCCTTGTACTGCTGCAGGTGGGCTTCCAACCATTGGATGGACTCGGTGTCCAGATGGTTGGTGGGCTCGTCCAGGAGGAGCACGTCGGGCTCGCTCAGGAGCAGGCGGCACAGGGCCACGCGGCGGCGTTCACCGCCGGAAAGCTCTTTGATCTTCTGGTCCGAAGGCGGGCACTGGAGCGCATCCATAGCCCTTTCCAGCTTGGAGTCAATCTCCCAGCCGTTCACGTGGTCAATCTTTTCCGTGAGTTCTCCCTGGCGCTCGATGAGGCGGTTCATCTCGTCGTCGTCCATGGGTTCCATGAACTTGAGGGAGATGTCGTTGTACTCCTGCAGGATGTCCATAACCTCCTGCACGCCTTCCTGCACTACCTCCAGCACCGTCTTCTCCGGGTCCATCTGGGGCTCCTGCTCCAGGTAGCCCACCGTATAACCGGGGGCCCAGACCACTTCTCCCTTGTAGGATTTCTCCACGCCGGCAATAATCTTGAGCAGCGTAGATTTACCCGAACCGTTAAGACCTATGATACCAATTTTGGCGCCATAAAAAAAGCTCAGGTAAATGTCTTTGAGGATGACTTTATTGTTGTGGGGAAGAACTTTTCCCACTCCGTTCATGGAGAAGATTATCTTTTCGTCGGCCATAGGTTAGTGTTTATTAGGCAAATATAGTGAAAATATTTGTACCTTTGATACTATGAAAAAAGCACTGACCACACTTCTTTTCCTGCTAAGCGCATTGACTCTGAGCGCTCAAGGCTGGATCCGTATCAATCAGCTGGGCTATCAGCCCCAGGCCACCAAAGTTGCCGTCTTTCTGGGAGACAAGGCTCCCGCCCAGTTCCAACTGGTAGACGCCCTCACCGGAGAGGTTGTCTTTACCGGCAACGCCAAACCCACGGGCCCGCTGGGTCAGATGGCCGCCACCGCCCGGCTGGATTTCAGCACCGTTCAGCGGGAAGGAGCATACCGCATAGAGGCCGAAGGCGCCGTGTCGCCCAGCTTTCCCATAAACTTCGGCGTCTATGACGGAGTGGCCGATTTTGTGCTCAATTATATGCGCCAGCAGCGCTGCGGCTGGAACCCTTTCCTCAAGGACAGCTGCCACGTGAAGGACGCCATCATTGTGAATCACCCCACCAAGAGCGGGCAGTATCTGGACGTACGCGGCGGATGGCACGATGCCTCCGACTGCCTCCAGTACACGGCCACCACGGCCAATGCCGTTTACCAGATGGCCTATGCCTATGAGCAGAACCCCGATGCCTTTGGAGACTTCTATAAAACCGACGGCACCCCCGGCGCCAACGGCGTCCCGGACATTGTGGACGAGATCCGCTGGGGGCTGGACTGGCTGGACCGTATGAACCCCGAACCCGGAGAGTTCTACAACCAGCTGGCCGACGACCGCGACCACGTGGGTATGCGAAAGCCCCACGACGACCAGGCCGACTACGGCTGGGGCCCCGGCAGCTACAGGCCCGTCTATTTCTGCACCGGAACGCCCCAGCAGCGGGGCCGCCACGGCGGCGTGAACGCCTCCACCGGCCTGGCCAGCACCACCGGTAAATATGCTTCGGCCTTTACCATTGGCAGCCGCGTGCTGGCTCCCTTCTACCCGGAGCTGGCCGCCCGCATCAAGGAGAAGGCCCTGGATGCCTGGAAAACCGGTGTGGAGCATCCCGGCGTGTCGCAGACGGTGTCCATCGTGAGCCCCTATATCTATGAAGAAGACAACTGGGTGGACGATATGGAACTGGCCGGTATGGAGCTCTTCCGCAGCACCGGAGACCGTTCCTATCTGATGCAGGCCATCGAGTACGGCCGCCGCGAGCCCATTACCCCGTGGATGGGAGCCGACAGCGCCCGCCATTACCAGTGGTATCCCTTTATGAATATAGGTCACGTCCAGTTGGCCCAGGAAGGCAAGGACGAGTTTGTGCGCAACCTCCGCAGCGGCATAGCCCGCACCTACGAGAAGGCCCAAGGCCATCCTTTCCTGTACGGCATTCCCGGCACCTGGTGCTCCAACAACCTCACCACCGCTATGCTCTCGCAGTGCATCCTGTACCGCCAGCTCACCGGAGATCTCACTTATCAGGAGATGGAAGGAGCCTTGCGGGACTGGCTCCTGGGCTGCAACCCCTGGGGCGTGAGTATGATTGTGGAACTGCCCCGCGGCGGTACCTATCCTCTGCAGCCGCATTCCTTCATCTATCTGGAAAAATTGGGTAACACAACCGGCGGTCTGGTAGACGGACCGGTATACAGCACCATCTTTGGCTCGCTCATTGGCATCAGCACGCAGGGCGGGACCAATTACGAGGCCTTCCAGCCGGGCCGTATCGTCTATCACGACTCCGTGCACGACTACTCCACCAACGAGCCCACTATGGACGGCACGGCCTCCCTCACCTTCCCCTTCAGCGCCTACCAGATGGAGGGAAAGCACAAGACCGATAAAAACGTCCGCTTCCAGGGCGGCATCGTCCGCACGGACCCCTCACAGAAGCGTATCAGCCTGGTCTTCACTGCTGCCGACAAGGCCGACGGAGCCCCCGCCATCCGCAAAGCCCTCAAGGCCGCCGGCATCAAAGGCGCCTTCTTCTTCACGGGCGAGTTCTTTGAAAAGTTCCCGGATGTAGTGAAGGATCTGCTGGCCGAAGGGCATTATGTGGGCAGCCACAGCTACGGCCACCTGCTCTATGCCCCCTGGGAAAACCGCAACCAACTTCTCGTGACCCGCGAAGAGTTTGAGGAAGATCTCCGCCGCAGCTATGAGGTGATGGCTCCCTTTGGGATTACTCCTTCTTCGGCCCCTCTCTTTATGCCGCCGTACGAGTACTACAACGCCACCATCGCTTCCTGGGCGCAGTCCCTGGGCCTGCAGGTGGTCAATTACACCTCCGGCACCTATACCAACGGAGACTACACCACGCCCGATATGAAGAACTATTACAGCAGTAAGTTCCTCTGGGACAAAGTGATGCAGATTGAAAAGGAGAAAGGTCTTAACGGCAACATCCTGCTCATCCACCTGGGCACCGAAGACGCCCGCACGGACAAATTCTACAACAAACTCCCGGACCTCATCCGCACCCTCAGACGCAAAGGCTACCAGTTTGTCCCGCTGATGGAGGCGGTGAAATAGTTCAAAGTTTTTTTGTACCTTTGAGGTTCTATGGACAAACTCTTCCTTATAGACGGACACGCGCTGGTGTTCAAGATGTACTACGCATTCCTGCGCAGGCCTATGATCAATTCCAAAGGGGCCGATATGTCCATCCTCTACGGCTTCACCAAGTACCTGCTGGAAATGCTGGAGCGGGAGAAGCCCACGCACGTGGCGGTGGCATTTGACCCGCCGGGCGGCACCTTCCGTAACCAGCTTTATCCGGAGTACAAGGGCACGCGTCCCCCTACCCCGCAGCTGGTGATTGAGGCCCTGGAGCCCCTCACGGAGCTGGTACAGAGTATGAACATCCCCGTACTGACGATCCCCGGCTTTGAGGCCGATGACGTGCTGGGTTCGGCCGCTGCGCAAAACGCCTCCGAAGCGCTGGACGTCTATATGGTAACACCCGACAAGGACTACGGCCAGCTCATTGGCCCGCACGCCTTCCAGCTCAAACCCGGCAAGTCCGGGGCCGAAGCCGAGCTGGTGACCAGCGCCACCCTCTGTGAGAAATGGGGCATCTCCAGTCCCGCACAGGTGATTGATATGCTGGCCATCTGCGGCGACACCGCCGACAATGTGCCCGGCGTTAAGGGTGTAGGAGAAGTAGGTGCCGCCAAGCTCATTGCCAAGTACAGCAGCGTAGAGAACATCTACGACCACCTGTCCGAGCTCACGCCCCGCCTGCAGGCCCAGTTTGAGGAAGCCCGTCCCCATATGGCCCTGTCCAAGACCCTGGTCACCATCAAGACCGATATGGACCTCCCGGTCACGCTGGAAGATATGCGTTACACCGGGCAGTTCTCCCCTGCCCTGGTCCGTCTCTTTGACCAGTATGAGTTTGCCTCGCTCAAAAGATATTTGAATGGAAAAGTAATGACAGATCCTTCGTCGCCTTTGGCTCCTCAGGATGACAGTAACGGTCATTCTGAGCGTAGCGAAGAATCTGTATTCAACTACAGTGAAGCCTCTCCGGCAGAAGTCATTAAGGCCGCTAAGAAGACCGGCAAAGTGGGACTGGTGCTGGCCGGAAGCAAGCTCATCATAGCCTCTGACGGCTTGGTGGCGGAAGGAGATACGCTCGGCCAAGGCCTCGGTATGACAAAAAGCCTTCTGGAAGACGCCTCCATTGCCAAATACGGCGTGGACCTTAAGAAGATGGCCAACACGCTGGCCCAGGAAGGGATTAACCTGGAGGGCAAGTGGAACGACATTGAGCTGATGCACTATGTGCTCAATCCCGAGCGCAGTCACGAGCTGGCGGCCCTGGCGCAGACCTATCTGGGCGTGGCGCTGGAAGAATCCGCCGCTCCGGTGCAGACGGGCTCCCTCTTTGACGACGCCCCCGAGGAGGACGACTCCCCGCGTTTCAAGGAGGCCGCCGTGCTCATTCCCCTGGGAGACAAGCTCCGCGAGAACCTGCCGGACTTCTACGACAGTATGGAAGAGCCCCTGGCCAAGGTCCTGGCCCAGATGGAAAGGGACGGCGTCAAGGTGGACCTCTCCCAGCTCAAAGTCTTTGCCGACCAGCTCAGAAAAGAACTCGCCGAGCGCGAAGCCCGCATAAGGGAAATGGCCGATGAGCCAACCCTCAACATCTCCTCCCCCAAGCAGGTGGGAGACCTTCTGTTTGACAAACTCAAACTGGATCCCAAGGCCAAGAAAAGCGGCAACAAGAGCCAGTACACCACCGACGAAGCCACCCTGGTGGCCATAGCCGACCGTCACCCCATAGTGGACGAAATCCTGGAGTTCAGGGCCGTCAAGAAACTGCTGTCCACCTACATTGAGCCCTTCCCTTCGTACATTTCCGAGAAGGACGGCCGGGTGCACACCACCTTCAACCAGGCCCTCACCGCCACCGGCCGCCTGTCCAGCTCCAACCCCAACCTGCAGAACATTCCGGTACGCACGGAGCGCGGAAAGGAGATTAGAAAAGCCTTTGTTCCGGGCATCCCCGACGGGCTCATCGTAAGCGCCGACTACTCCCAGATTGAGCTGCGCATTATGGCGCACCTCAGCTGTGACGCCCACCTCACGCAGGCCTTCCGCGATGGAGTGGACGTACACGCCGCCACCGCCGCCAAGATCTTCAAGATTCCGGTGGAGGAAGTCTCGCGAGAGCAGCGCGGTATGGCCAAGACGGCCAACTTCGGCATTATGTACGGCATCTCTTCCTTCGGCCTGGCCCAGCGGCTGCATCTTTCCCGCAGCGCCGCCAAGGAGCTCATAGACGACTACTTCACCGCCTTCCCGGCCATCCGTTCCTTCATTGACGACAGCATTGCCTTTGCCCGCGAGAACGGCTATGTGGAGACCCTCTTCGGCCGCCGGCGGTACCTGCCCGATATTTCGGCCCGGAATGCTACGGTGCGTGCCCTGGCCGAGCGAAACGCCGTCAACGCCCCCATCCAGGGGACTTCGGCCGATATCATCAAACTGGCTATGATCCGCGTGGCTCAGAAGCTCAAGGAGAGCGGCCTCAAGAGCCGGATGGTGCTGCAGATTCACGACGAACTGCTGTTTGAGGCACCCGCCGCCGAGGTGCCGCAGCTGCAGGCGCTGGTGAAAGACGCTATGGAGAATGTTATGAAGCTGTCGGTTCCCCTCACCGTGGAATGCAGCGCCGGAAACAATTGGTTGGAAGCCCATTAGCAGATATGGAGAAAAAAGAGAAAGAACTGGTAGAGAAAGCTATGCAGGGAGACCAGATGGCCTTCCGTATGTTGTACCAGATGCACGAAAAAGCGGTCCGCGGTCGCGTGAGCGGCTATTTCCACTGGAAGGCCGATGTAGATGACGTGGTGCTGGAGAGCTTCCAGAAGGCTTTTTCGGCCCTTCAGGGCTTTGACACTTCCCGGGAATTCCGCCCTTGGCTGCTCACCATTGCCACCCGTACGGCGCTGGACCATCTGGAGAGCATCAAGCGCGAGACGGAAAAGAAGGAAGGGGCCGATAACGACCACCCCCTCACGGACTACACCCCCGAAGAGGAGATTATCAACGACGAGGTGCACGAGCGCCTGATGGGCTTCATTGACGAGCTCCCGTCGCTGTACAAAGACGTAATGATCAAGTATATGATAGAGGAGCTGGAATACGAAGAGATTGCCAAGGAACTGGACCTGGAGCTTAACACCGTGCGCACGCGCATCCGCCGCGGCAAGCAGCACCTGGCCCAAATGATGTTAAGGGGGGAAGTGGAATGACGGCTACCGAGTTTTTGACCTTTCTGAAGGACAGCTTTGAGCTGACCCCTCTGCAGGAAGAGCGCTTCACCGCCCTGGACGCCCTGTACCGGGAGTGGAACGCCCAGATTAACGTAATATCCCGTAAAGACATAGACGGCCTGTACGACCACCACGTCCTCCACTCCCTGGCCATTGCCAAGTATCTGGGAACGCAGGACCTGGAGGAGGAGTTCTCCAAGGCATCCGTCCTGGACCTGGGAACCGGCGGCGGATTCCCCGGCATTCCCCTGGCCATCCTGTACCCGGAGGCACAGTTTGTCCTGTGCGATTCCGTGGGCAAGAAGACTATTGTAGCGGAAGCTGTTTCCAAGGCCCTGAAGCTGGACAACGTGCAGGTGGTCAATGCCCGCGCAGAGTCCCTGGGCCGCAACTTTGACTTTGTGGTTTCCCGCGCCGTGGCCTCGCTTCCGGACTTCTATCCCTGGGTAAAAGGCCGTTACAACAAGGGCATCCTCTACCTCAAGGGAGGCGACGTAAACGAAGAAATTGCCCAGGTTATGGCCCGTTACAAGCTGCGCCGGGGCAGCGTTCACACCTGGCCTGTCTCTTCCTGGCTTCGCGAAGACTACTACGATGGAAAACTGGTTATTCACATTGAAAAATAATTTTGCAGTTTCGTCTAGAATTACTACCTTTGCAGTCCTTACGCGAAAAATATAAAAAAGAGATATTATGAAAAGAACATTTCAACCTTCCCGTCGCAAGCGTGTGAACAAG
>JAEEGJ010006018.1_pt1 | contig 37030 bp, 39 predicted proteins | sample 8958761 | NCBI WGS metagenome assembly JAEEGJ01 (sample SAMN16246546, study PRJNA631951) | gut metagenome | biome: gut microbiome; feature: rumen; material: RS-attached | host: Bos | place: Iran: Karaj | collected 2018-10
TAATGTGTGAGTCTTATTTTAGTAGTTCCACTTTTGGATATGATTACCAATTTTGCGCCAATATTTCCTGTTTTAACATAAAACCGTTGGAATTTAAGTTAAATTTAAGTCAACGTCTTAATATAAGGATAAAAAGAAAAACCTTGTAAGTTGTTGACCTACAAGGTTTTATGAGGGTGCCCGGTGGGACTCGAACCCACGACATTCAGAACCACAATCTCTCTTGTTAGAGCCTTTATCCATCTGATTATCACCACGTTAATGATCTCTCTATTTGCTCTTCGGTAAACTATAAGTAAACATCAGAACTTTTGCAAAATAACAAAATTTAGTTGAGATAACCAGTATTTTCCATGTTAAAAATATAAAAGTGGGAGAAAATAATCATATATCGTCGTTTTCTTACTAATGTCGATTATTCTATTTCCGAATTTGTATGAAAAAGAAAAATGGCACACCATAAAAGATTTCTCTTATTACGATGTACCACTTATTATTTATGGTGTTCTCCATTCGTTATTATCAGGTTCTGACAAATCCAGATTGGACTCTTTGCTAAAATATCTAATAAAGTTCAAATATGGTGTATCTCCGTATTCCTTGACAATTGCTTTGTTAATCGCCTTATTCCTCTTAATGAAATATTCCTCTATTGATTCTTCTGGTTTTACATTGTAAAGACGCAGCCATAATCTTGCAATCTCTTTGCTCCAAACACACCATTCGCCATAATGCTACAAGTCTGGTGGAATCATTGAGTGTATTTGACTCTCTCTTATTTTATCACCTGATCTGAGATCGAGTATTTGAAATGAAGGATTATGCGTCAGGTAGTTTCTAAGTCTTGTGAATAGAGAATTTAGATCTCTGGAATAGCCGATTTTACAATAGTTTCCACTCTTTATAAAGTATAGCATAGCCCATTACATTCTATAGTCAAAGATAGTATCTCCAAATCGATAGCCATTTACTTTCTTACCGTTTATATATTTACTGCATCGTTCTACTTTGTATATGCTGCACTCTTTAATCTGTGTCGCTTTAGGTGACAGTAGTATTCCAAGCCTCTTGAACTGTTCAGCCAGCTTTACTTTCAACTCCTTGTCACTGATGAACTCGTCCTTTTTATAGATCGCCTTAAATGCCTATTGCAGTTTCTTCTTGTCCTTGACAGCCTTCATCATCTTATCCTTATTCCATCTGAGGCTGTTCATTTCCTTCTCTGTAAGATATAGCCTGAAATCTCGGAACTCAGGATTCTCATCATCGTAATCTGCTGATGGATGCTCTAAGTAGTCCTTCAGTAAGTGCTCATAGGAGATAATGATTGCTCTGGCAAGTTGTACGTCAAACTTATCGTACTCTTTTTTATCGATGGATTCTTGTTTTGTCTGTTTCAGTTTCTCGGACTTGTCATAGAAAGCCCAAAGATTCTTACCGTCTTTGTAAGCCTGACGTATTCTGTGCCTGTGAATGAATGACTGCTTTTTGTACTCGTTATATACTAAGCGTCCATCCTCGATAGATAACAAATCAGTTTCTACCGTTACCCTCTTTATCAGCACTTCACGCTCTAAATCATTTGCCTTACTTTGTAATGAAAGCAACTGTGCGGCATCTTCCTCTTTACGTTGCATTTCCTCTTGAAACTCTTCATCTGATTGAATGTTGTCATTGGTAGAGTAGATGTGTACCATCGTATTTCGGAAAATGTTCTGGTACTCGCTGTTGCATCTTAGCCTTCCGCTAATCTGTTCCATCGTAGTTGATATATCTACCAGTGTTTGTGTCCGATAAGCATCACTGGCAACAATCACTAATGCGTTATTGGAAAAGAGGTTGCATCCTTGAAAGCATTTCTTTGTAAAGAAGTTGATCCGCTTATTGGGAGCGATAACCGATTCAATGGGATATTCACCAAGAATTAGCCTGTTCCGTTTTCTGGTTGCACAGCATATCTTAACCTCGTCCTGATCTAATGCCAGTGACTCTACGACTTGTTTAATGGTTGTCACGGAATTGAGAAAGATGAAAAGCTGCTCTACCTCTTTTTCTTCTCCGTTGATGTCAGGTAAGACAAATCCCTCTTCATTGAATATTCGGATCAGCTTGCACAAGCCTTTGCTAAGATTGGTAGCCTTGATCTTTCTTACAGTGATCGGCATTCTCTGGTTCCATTCTACCCGATAGTGCGGCAACTGTTTAAAGAACTCGATTTCGTAATCATCATCTATCGGAGTTGCAGACAAGAATGTGTAATGATCAAAAGCCCGTATTGTCTTGCACATGTTGGTAATGGCCGACTCTCGGAAATCCATATCTTCAAGAATCAAGTGATATTCATCTATTAAGACATTCCAACCTTCGGTCTTACCATCCATCCACTTTAAGAGTTTTGGTAAGCTGTCATAAGTAACGGCAATCTTGTAGGTCTCATGCTCTCTGATGTACTTTTTGAATGCCGATTCGGTTACTTTTCCATAGCACTTGAACACCTCGAACTTATTATTCTTATCAGCTGCAATGCTCTCGACTAAATCTATGAATGGGCATACTACAATATAGTTGCTTTTGCAATTAATGGCAACATAAGTACCACCAACATCTGTTTTCGTCTTGTTCACGATACCGTGAGGTAATCCATCTTTAAAATCGGGAAGCTCGCTAAGGTATCGGGCTTCTCCACCGTTGATAATTTGAATTTTTGAACTCATTTTTCATGTATTAATTAGTTCACAGTAACGGCATCTAAGCTGATGAATAAAATCTGCTGATTGTTGATAAGTTCACAGTACAGAATATTTTCTCTGGTTCTTAAGGAGCGTCTGAAAAAAAATGTTCTGTTCCAGCTCAAAAAAAAAGAGGCATATTTCTACACCCCTCCGAATTGTGATATATCTTGTTACTGCGAACTAATCAGGTTGAGGCTCGAATCAGAGTTTAAAATTTCAAAATGGACAAAATTAAAGAATTTAGAGAAAAATGATAATGCATGATTAACTCTGATTCTCTGCCTCAACACACTATAATATACATTCCTGAATGGGAGTCCAAGTTAAAAATCTTAAATCTCTGGAATTTACAAAATGGATTGATTTTATTCGGAACTCATAAGCGAGGGTGACAAATTAACAATTCGGTCGTATAAGAACAACTTTTTTGTTAAAATGTCATTCCTCAACAATTTTGAGTTTAGAGAATAGTGGATGTTGTTTGTACAGTTCCGAATAAGCGATAGGAACATAGAGCGTTGTATTTGGAACATATAAATTCTCTAAACCATCAACGCAGCCATTCTTTCATTTGCTCTCTGATGATATGCCCTTCTTATAGATATACGTGGTATAGCCAGGAGCATAGGAGTCATAGACCTCGCTGAGGAACTGACCTACCAGTGTGAAACCATGTTGTGGGTAGTATTCGTGGGTGCAACTGGTGTCGGTCCAAAGGTATAGATGCCTCAGGTCTCTGTGCAGGAACTCATCCATCATTTCCTGCAGCAACAGTTTCCCACAGCCTTTCTGATTGCTGATGAAGAGCGATAGTTTCACTTCGCCGTCACTCATGCACTGCACCGTTTTTCCGTCAACCTCCAGCATATAGTCGGCCAATAGACGGAAACGTTCAAGCTCATGGTCGGTCATCTGTGACTCAATGTTCTCGCGCCATTGGCTGACATCTGCCTTGTCGTCATGGAAGTTGGCAAACAGCACCCCATGAATCACGCCATCATCGCCCACGGCCTTCAAGGCAAGCGAGGGATTGCTATAGTTATAGCGAAGGATATACTCTGCCACTGCATCGATAAACCACTGCCGTTCGTCGGCATAAAAATCGCCCCATGCACCAGCAGCCAGTGGTGCTGCTTTAGCAAAGTCATCATTCGTGAATTTCTCTATTTTCATTTCTATTATTGCCTCATGCTTTATTAAGTTATGTAATACTCTGAAAGTTACAATGTTAATCTGTTACCACTTCATCGAAATGCTCCTTTCCCCAGGCTATCAGCGCTGTAAGTGCTGGCATCAGTGATCTGCCTGTGTCTGTCAGGGAATACTCCACTCGGGGAGGAACCTCCGGATAGACCTCACGATGTACCAGGTGGCTCTGCTCCAGACTCTTCAATGTCTGCGAGAGCATCTTCTGAGAACAATCCGTCATCAGACGGCGGATCTCGTTAAAGCGCAATACACCCGTCTCGCTGGTGTGGAGCATGTAAAGCACCAGCATAGACCACTTGTCGCCAAAACGACTCACTACTTGCCTGATAGGACAGGCTAAATATTGACTTCGTCGAGCTTCTTCGCGACTCGCCCATTTGAGCGAGCTCAATGGGTCTCGCTGCTTCGAACCTTCTGCTTTGATATCTGCCATAATATACTTATTAGAGCGCAAAGGTAACCAATAGTTACCGAATTACCAAATTATACTTAGTTAATCTAAGTTAATTTCACTTTCGCAGAAGTCCGATAACATCACAATTCCTACTTTTTGGTAACTATGTCACCTTTTGGTGCCTTCTTGCAGGAATGAAAAAGTTGCCGTACCTTTGCACTCGAAATCAAGAAACAAGTAACAATTTAAACGTATAAGAATTATGAAACAGATTGAAACAATTAAGAGTGGTAAGAACTTCAGCGCTGTAAGCGTAGGTAAGATGAGTGAGATTATCGAGCACGTGCTTCCCATGGGACCTAACGTAACTATTCAAGGTAAGGTGTTCGCAGGTCAGGCCGTTGGTGCAACGGGTAGCGAACTGAGTTTCCAGACACTTGTTCCTGGTCAGGACAGCGGTTTCCTGCACACTCACAAGACTCATGAGGAGCTGTACATTATCCTGAAGGGTGAAGGCCAGTATCAAGTGGATGGTGAGATCTTCCCCGTCAGCGAGGGCACCATTATCCGTGTCGCTCCCGATGGCAAGCGTGCGCTGAAGAATACTGGCAGCGAGAACCTGACCATGCTTTGCATCCAGTACAAGGCCAATGCCTTCACCGAGGCTGACAGTCCCATGACTGACGGCACAATCCTGCAGGAAGAACTGAAATGGTAAGCGAGATGTTCGACAAAGCAATTCAGTTCCTGAAAGACCACAAGGAGATTGCCCTTGCCACCAGCGAGGGCAATATGCCTAAGTTGCGCATCTTCCAGATCATGAAGCAGAAAGGGCATGTGCTTTACTTTGCCACTTCTACCCAAAAGGCAGTCTATCGGGAGTTGCGTCAGAATCCCAATGTGGAGATACTAGCCTATGCAGATAATATTTCCGTCAGATGTTCAGGCATGGTGAACTTCAACGTAGAGGATGATGTGAAGCGATGGATATACGACAACAACCCCGTATTGCCCCGTCTTTATACGAGCTATGACCAGATGGAATACTTCTGCCTGCCAATAGCAGAAATGGACTACTATAATTTATCTCCGACACCGCCGGTATTTCAACATTTCGACCTCATTGCAGGCGAGGTCAGACAAGGCTGCGATTGAGCGAGAGCAGAGTGAAACGTGTTTCGACTCTGCCGAGCGTGAGCAGGCTCGAACAAAGTTCAACGGTTTCGTCGGTGAGAGATACAAGAATAACTGATGACTAAATAAAGCTAATCCGCAATCTCAAATAAGGCTGCGGATTATTCATATTCTTATTCGCCTATGATCGTTACTACCAACTCTCTGGAACCACCGTAATTGCGGTACTCGCAGAAGTAGATGCCCTGCCAAGTTCCGAGATTCAAACGTCCGTCAGTAATGGGAATAGTGATGCTCACACCGCTCAACGTGGACTTGGCGTGAGCTGGCATATCATCGGCACCTTCCAAGGTATGCTCATACTCGGGACTGTTCTCAGGAACCAGACGGTTGAAAATAGTCTCCATATCCACACGAACATCTGGATCTGCATTCTCATTGATGCTCAGTCCGCAACTGGTATGCTTCGTGAAGATGTTCACGATACCAATCTTAGGCAGTTTCGGCAACTGGCTCAAAATCTCACTCGTCACCAAGTGGAAACCTCTGTGTTTTGGCTTCAGGATTATCTCTATTTGCTGTACCATATCACTTAATTGTCATTGATATACGATTTCGTGGTCATATCATAGTATAGAGCTTCCAACTCTGCTAACGTCAGCTTTTCCACGGAATGCTCAATGATGCGGATAAGCTCATCACGTCTGAAGTCATCTGACTGACCGAAGCGTCCTGTATATGCCATAGTTACTTAATTTATTTGATTTACATCGAATTTCTCCTTACAAGGCATAGCTCAAGCAAGTTTGGCTCTGTTCTTGCTTCGTTCGTCATTTCTTCCAGGCATTAACGACCTCACCTATATACATGGAGTGGATGCCTGCCGGGAAGTTGGCATACATCTGCTTGGGAGCATCGCTCTTGAAGTACTGAGGATCAAAGGGTGCTGCATACATAATCTTGCACTCTATCACCATCGCAGCCTCAGTATAGTAAGGCGTACCATTTGTAGTATATGCCGTGTGAAGTCCCAAAGCCTGAGCCTTGTCGCCATCACGTCCGCTCTTCGTTCCCATGTAGTTCAGGACCTTACTGTCCTTTACGTCAAAGACCATCACGGTAAAGTATTCTGCCTTATCCATGAATTCCTTGGTGTAGCGTTTCTCAGCCACATAGACAGTCAGGGCAGTGCGTCCCCAGAGCGTTCCGATGCCACCCCAGCCAATCGTCATGGCATTGCTCTTGTCCTTGTCGCCAGCCGCCAACAGCTCTGCATCGTGGAACCATTGAAAACCATTCTCCGTAAAGTCTTCCCTCACGTTGAAGTTCTTAAATCCATTTTCTTCCTGAGCAAAAGCAGGAACACTTGCCATGAACGTTAATATGGCAGAAACAGCAATAATAAACTTTGTTTTCTTCATAATAGATTCTTCTTTTTGGGTTCTATTAGATGTTTGATTTCTTTTTCAAAGATGCTACGCTCTACGATCCTATAGTGGGGATGATAGACCTCACGGTAGTCAGGAGAGTGGCTGATGGCGTATTTGCCCACGGAGAGAACACTGTCAATGAGCTGTTTATCCTCTTGATAGTTTGGCATATCCAGTTTCATTCGGTCAATCGTACCGATAATCATGTGCCAGCGGTTGCTCCACGACTCAACAGAAGGTCTTGTCTCCGAATTGGCACTGCGGATGAAGGCATCGAGAAGTTGGTCTTCTGTGATAAACCCCTCCTTAATGGTCTTGATACTGACACGATAATAACTGCTGTCTATCCCGCACGGCTCGTAGTACCAGGGCATGAGGTCATCAAGGCTGGTAGTATTCAGCTCTTCATCCAAATAAGCCTTCACCCTTTGTCTGTCCGACAAAAGATGTTCTGCTCCCATATAGTCTTGAAAACACGACTTATAGATGTCAAGCAGCCGCGACTTCGGATAGTTCTGCATCTGTATATTGACAAATCCCTCAATAGAAAGCTGGTCCTCACCGCTTTCTTGTGCCGATATTACAATTGACATTATCAAAGCAATTGATAAAAGTAAACCCTTCTTCATATTTCCAATTTCCAGCCATTATCACCGTGATAGATCATCTGATGGGTCATGCCACCATCAATGCAGATGTTCTCTCCTGTGATGAAGCCTGCCTTGTCGGAACAAAGATAGAGCACCATGTTGGCGATGTCCAGAGGATTGCCGACACGTCCCGCAGGTTGCTGTGTGGCATCGGGGCCTTCATAGACGGTATAGGCAGTGTCTATCCAGCCTGGTGAAATAGAGTTGACACGGACACGTCCGGCAAGGCTGAGGGCGAGTGCATGCGTCAGTGCTGCGATGCCTCCCTTGGCGGCTGTATAACTTTCCGTCTGGGGTTGGCTCATACGGTCGCGCGAGGAGGATATGTTGACAATGGCGGCTCCATCAGCGAAATGCAAGGCGAAGAGTTTGGCAAGGTAGAAAGGAGCGGTGACTCCTACGCTCATGGCATATTGGAACTCCTCATAGCTGCATTCGTCGATACCTTTCATCAGCGGCAGGGCATTGTTGATAAGGTAGTCCACATGACCATACTTCCCGATGACCTCTTGGACAAACCGCTCCAGTACCTGCTTGTCAGATATGTCGCCAACAAAGTGATTCCCAGCCTGCTTGTCGATGACACAGACATGGGCACCGGCCTTTTGAAACTCATCGGCAATACAACGTCCGATGCCCTGAGCGCCTCCCGTCACGACGGCAATTTTATCCTTGAATTCTTCCATATTTATTTCAGTACGGCTTTCACATCCGTCACCATATTCTTATGCTGCTCGTCGGGCTTGGTCAACTCCGAAGTGAGTGTGATGTTGCCGGGCTTGTCCTTGGTAGAGAATGTTCCCGTATAGACGATGTCACTGTCGAAGATCAGCGTGGCTTCGACCTTTACCTTATAGATTCCCTGCGGCACAGCCTTGCCCTGCTCATCGGTAAAGTCCCATGTGAAAGCCTGTACGCCTCCAGCCTGCGGTGTGGCACCAGTGACGGCATCCAACTGCATATCTGTTTTCTCCTCGGCCTTCGAGTCCTTCACCCATACTGGCACACAGGCTGGACGCACGATGTAACCACGTTTTGCTGGTTCAGCACCACGGGAACGGCCTTTCGCTGTGTATGAGGTGACGAAGAGCGTCTTTACGAACTCGCCCTTCTCGTTCTCTATCCACACTGCATACTGGTTGGAGCCAGGGCCTGCCTGACGCTGATAGTTGAACGACACTTCAAGGGCGCTGGCCTTAACAGCCTTTTTGGAACTCTGAGCCACTGCAATCACTGACAGCAGCATGGCAGCGAGAATCACAAAAATAAACTTTTTCTGTCTCATAACTGTAGTTTTTGTTGGGTAACTTGATAAACAATGCTAATTCTTGCTGCAAATTTAGCGAAAATTCCGTGATTATCACTATCTTTGCCGTTAGTTTTAAGTGTATTTAGGTATTGTGCGTATGATTGACCAGATTATTGCCTACATTTTGAGTCCCCTAATGGGGGACTGCTATATAGCAGGGGGCATCAAACCCTATCCACTTATTCCCAAGGATATCGTGGTTCGTGGGTTTATCATTGAGACAGGAGCTTTAGAAGAAATCCAATGAAGAAGATAATAAATCCTTGGCGCAACCATGAGGGATATAATTGTTTTGGTTGCAGTCCTGACAATCCCATCGGACTTCACATGGAGTTCTACGAGGATGGTGACTATATCGTGAGTACTTGGCATCCTGAGCATCGCTCGACTTTGTCGCTTCGCTCTGCGAAGAATTATCAGGGCTGGGTTGATACCATGCACGGTGGCATTCTGAGTACGCTGATTGATGAAGTGTGCGGCTGGGTGGTCACTCGTAAATTACAGACCAGCGGCTATACCGTTCAGTTGAATGTGAAGTTCCGCAAGGCAGTTCCTACGACTGAACCAGAGCTGACAATCAGGGCTAAAGTGACGAAACAGGTACGTAACCTGGCGTATATCAGTGCAGAAATTATTAACTCAAAGGGTGAACTCTGCAACGAGGGCGAGGCCATCTATTTCCTGATGAATGAGGAAAAGGCCAAGGAAATGGGATTCCTGCATTGTGAGGTAGAAGATGAATCGAATGAGCAGTGAGAGACTCAAATGGGGACGAATGGAATAAGAGGCATGAGCATAAAACTGATTATATTCGACTTTGACGGGACGCTGGGCGACACCAGACGGAATATCGTCACGACCATGCAGATGACCATCAAGGAACTGCAACTGCCAAGCCGCACTGAGGCTGAGTGTGCAGCCACCATAGGCTTGCCGCTGGCTAGGTGCTTTAGGACACTGTTCCCTGATATTCAGGAAGAACTCATCCCTCGATGCGCAGAGACATATCGCAGGATATTCAATGAGAATCTGCAGAAGATTACGCCAGAAGCTTTCCCAGGCGTTGTCAAGACCCTGAAAACACTGAAGAAACAAGGTTATACGCTCACTATCGCTTCGTCCCGTTCACGCAATTCCCTCACGGAATTGACTCACAATATGGGTATTGCCGATTACATCTCTTATTTAATAGGGGCGGATGACGTGATGGAGGCAAAGCCCAAGCCAGAACCTGTGCTGAAGACTCTTGCTGCGATGCACTTTGATGCTAATGAGACTCTTGTTGTCGGAGATATGGCCGTTGACATTCTCATGGGAGCCAATGCTGGAGCTAAAACTTGTGGTGTGACTTGGGGCAACGGAGCCAGAGAGGAACTTAAAAAATCTGGAGCCGACATCATCATCAATAGAATGGAGGAACTCATAAGAATAGTATGAATCCGATAGCCATCCGACTTCTCAGCCAACAACTGGTTGCGCCTCAGTATAGCGATCCTGCCGAGGTGGTCAACTACATGGGTGCCATGCAGGCACAGGAGTACCGTATGATGCGATGGGCGGTGGAGATGCGGACGCGCAGACCGTCACACAAGGCATTCAAGAAAGCCTTTGATGAAGGCAGGGTTATCCGTCTGCACCTGATGCGAGGCACATGGCAACTGTTGAGTGCCGAGGATTATTGGATGTTGATTGGCCTCTGTGCGCCCAAGGCCATTGCCGTCACCAAGGGTTGGATGAGCAGCAACAAAATCTCAATCCCTTACGAAGAACTCTATCACGTTCGCGACATCCTCGCCCAGACGGCTGCCGACTTGGGGAGTGCGACGAAAGAGGACATTGTTCAGGCTCTGGCAGAGAAAGATATAAGGATGGACGATCACCGGCTGTCGTACCATATCCGTATGGCCGAGATGTCAGGAACCCTTTGCAGCGGGGATTTGTTGCCGATGAAAGCCACCTATTCTCTTACTGCTGAAAAGGTGAAACTGACAGCAAAGATGGACCATGACGAAGCCTTGATGCGCTTCACTCGCAAGTACTTTCAGAGCCGTCAGCCTGCTACGCTGGAGGATTTTGTCTGGTGGTCAGGCTTGAACGTCAGCGACTGTCGTAAGGGGATTGAGCTCTTGGGCGATTCCGTCCACGTTGAAAAGTGGAAGGATAGAGTGTTCTATCTGACCGACGATTGCCGCACACGGGGCTTCCGTAAAGGCAAGTCTCTGCTGATCCCTCCCTACGACGAATACCTCATCAGTTATAAGTCCCGTGACATCGTGCTCCCTCCCGAGCACCGGCATCATGCCCACAACAACAGCGGCATCTTCCAACCCGTCATCGCCTACGACGGAACAATATGCGGCAACTGGTCGCCTTTCAAGGATGACTGTCAGGCGACGTTCTTTGCAGGGCAAAGCGGCAGAGCCGAGCGCTTCACAGATACACCCAGCCTGGAGAACATCACTGAGGCGTGGCAATCGTACAAGCATTATCTTGCGAGATAACCTGCGACTATTGTCGGCACCCTATGCCATCATGCCATAGTCTATAATACCAAGTGTTTCATGGGATGACCACCCCATTGGTTATCATTCACGTATCGGAAGCCGACGGACGCGTATAATGCTTCGCCGACGGGATTGTCCTTATCTACCAATAGTCCGACACAGGGCAAGCCCATACGACTAGCCCGTTCCTTGGTAGCCAACAACAGCCTTCGGGCAATGCCCTGACGACGATATTCTGGAAGCACGGCTAATGAGTCAAGATACAGTTCGCCTGCCTGCGTCTCATCGTCCATACCCGTATGATCCTTGCCGATATGTTCTTTGGCAGCCTCGATAAAGGCTCGCCGAAGTTCATGCAGAAGCCCACCATCATAGCTGACGGAAATGCCGACAACCCTATCTGCATCCATTGCCACCAGCGTATTCCGATAACTGTATTGCGAATCCTCGCGCTCAACAAGCATCGTCATCATCTTGCGGAAGGCTGCGAGTAAGCGAGAGCGGCGCAAGCTCGCTTGCTCAGCCGAGCGTGAGCAGGCTCGGTCGGAGGCCAAGTCCTCCAATCCGTAGCCCTCACCACAGAAATACAGGCAACAGTCATCCGTCATGGCCGTCATAATCAGGCAGGCTATCTCTGCTGCCTGGCTCTTGGTTGCTTCTCTAATCTCTATCATTTTTCCTTTTTCTTAGCGTTGGCGTTTAATTTCATGATTTCGCCCCACCGCGTGGTCGGTGACGGACTTCTGAAATCGTGCTTGATGGCATTGGCAAAGACTTCAGCCTTGACCTTCGGTCGAGCCTGCTTACGCTCGGCAGAGCCCAAGCAAGCTTGACTCTGCTCTCGCTCAATCGCAGCCTTTCCCTTGCCGTTCTTCTGCGTATATTGCTGGGTACCGATGACGATGGTCTCTGAGCCGTGCATGCGGTTGATGCGGTCTATCACCTCATCGAGGCGGCGCATCTTCTGAATCTGTTCGGCATTCAGGTCAAACAAGTCCTGCTGGAGAGGGCTGTCTGGAGAGATACCCATCACGATGACACCCGCTTTCTTGTATTGATAGCCCTGAATGAAGATGCGGTCAAGCACATCGTGGGCCGCCTGAACAATAGGTATCGTCGAACTGGTGGGAGTGACAAGCCGTGTCTCCTGAAAGTTCCAATATTGTGCCAGGTCTTCACGGAAGGCATTGGTATTCACAAAAACGCCAACGGTGGTGGCCACAGTCTTCTGCGCCCTCAGTTTCTCGGCGCAACGGGCTGCATAGTTGGCTATGTGCGTGCGCAGGGTGTCCTTATCGCTTATCATGCCATTGAACGAGCGACTGGTGCAGATCGATTTCTTCTTGGCCAGTTCCTCGTTAGGCACGGCATCCTCACCGTTCAGTTCCTGCCACGTTCGCACGATGTTGATGTTATTAAATGTCTGCCGTACCCAGTCCTTATGATGTTTGGCAAAGTCGAGAGCTGTCTTGCAACCAAGCGCCTGTAGTTTGGCAGCATAGCGTCTGCCGATGCCCCAGACATCCTCAATGGGACACCATTCCAGCGCTTTCTCCCGTTTATAGTCCGTATCAATCATGCAGCAATGCTTATACGCTGCATATTTCTTTGCCAGTTTCGAGGCAATCTTGGCCAGTGTCTTGTTGGGAGCCAGTCCGATGCTGATAGGCAAGCCCACCTCGCGCTTCACCCGTTTATGCAGGTTCTCGCCCCACTTTTGCCATTGAACATTGACCATTGATGATTGACCATTACTAGCAGTTTCCTTTTGCGCAGCAGAATAGTCAATGGTCAATGTTGAATGGTCAATAGAAGGAAGATACATGAAGCACTCGTCTATCGAGTAGCGGAAATAGGCAGGCGTCTCTTGGCGGATGATGCTCACTACACGACCAGTCAGTTCTCCATAGAGTTCATAGTTCGAGGAGAAGACTGCAATCTTCTGCCCAGGGAACAACTGAGCCAACTGAAAGTATGGTGTGCCCTCCTTGATGCCCATCTTCTTTGCCTCGTTGGAACGGGCCACTACACAACCGTCGTTGTTGGACAGAACCACGATAGGCTTTCCCTCCAAATCAGGCCGGAAAACCTTCTCGCATGAGCAATAACAGTTGTCTAAGTCAGCTATACCATACATATAAGTGAAGAGTGAAAAGTGAAAAATTTGCTGCCGCCATTATATTTTCTCGAAGGTCCTTATCAGGTGAATCACCGTACCCCAAATCTGGAAGTTCTCAGGGTCATTGACCTTGAACACAGGGTAATCAGGGTTGGCTGGTCGCAGTTCGATATAGCCGTCTTTCCGATGTGTCAGATCGAGGAATTTCATCGTGAAGCCACCGTCCCACCATGCCACGACGATAGATCCGTCATGCGGTTCTACAGCCCTGTCGATAATCACACGGTCACCGTCCAAAAGTCCTGCATCCCTCATCGAGTCACCCTCCACATCGCCATAGAACGAGGCTTCTGGGTGACGGATATAGTCACGATTAAAGTCCAGCGTCTCATGCCTATAATCGTCAGCCGGACTAGGGAATCCTGCTGCTACGCTCGCATGCTCCAACTCCAGTTTGGTGTCGAACACACCTCTCACTATCTTGATGTTACCCATCTCTAAATCCTAATTATTCTCAAAACTGATGGCAAAGATAGCGATTTTACGCTGATTATTGGTAATTTTGCCCTCACATTTAAATGAATTTAGGCAAAAGAGCAAAAGGAATGGACGTAACTGAGTTACATGACGAAGAAAACCTGCTGGTGCAGATGCAGGACAGATGGGAGAATTACGGCAGTCTTGACGCGATTGTTGATACCCATGACCCGTTCACCCTTGAAGGTGCGCCGAGGTTTGAACTGTCGGAAAAGATCGACAGCCTTCTGAGTCACGCACTTACAGAGGATGAGCGCTCGGCTTTGCCGCTTCGCTATGCGAAGAACCTGCTGCTTCGCCAGACGCTCGGCATGGGCTGCAAGCAACGCTCCGTAAAGAGTCTTGCCCAACAGATGGGAACCACTCAGAAAGCCATTCAGAAGAAGCTCGTCATGATCGTTGAGAAATTACGGCATCACGACGATTCCATTCAGCTTTGGAAATATATGAATCGATAAAAAAAACTATTAAGGATTATGGAAAATATCATCACAAGAGAGGCAGCATGGGAGCTGCTGAGAAAGTATAACAAAGATCCGTTTCACCTTCAACATGCACTGACAGTGGAAGGTGTGATGCGCTGGTATGCCGAGCAACTTGGATATGCCAGTGAAGTGGACTTCTGGGGAATGGTCGGGCTGCTGCATGACATCGACTTTGAACTATATCCCGAGGAACATTGCATCAAAGCCCCGGAACTGCTGCGTGAAGGTGGCGTGGGCGAAGAAATGATCCATGCCATCTGTTGCCACGGCTATGGCATAACTGTAGATGTGAAGCCAGAGCACTTGATGGAGAAAGTGCTCTTCGCAACCGATGAACTGACGGGACTGATATGGGCTGCTGCCCTGATGCGCCCTTCGAAGAGTGTTCAGGACATGGAACTGAAGTCGCTCAAGAAGAAGTACAAGTCAAAGGGTTTTGCAGCAGGCTGTTCTCGTGAGGTCATTGAACAGGGAGCGGAAATGCTGGGATGGCCTTTGGATGAAGTGCTGCAAAAGACCATCGATGCCATGAGGGACTGTGAGGCTCGTGTAGCAAGCGAGATGGAGGGAATTTAATACCTATGCCCAAGGAACGCAACAAGGCTGACGGCTATCGTGAGAAGGCTTACGAGGGCGACACCAAGGCGATGAACAACCTTGGGGTCTGCTACGAGCGTGGCACTGGCGTAAAGGTCAATCTGGAAATGGCGTTCGAGTGGTATATGAAGGCTGCAGAGCTGGGTGATGTCTATGGTTGCTTCAACGTCGGCGAGTGTTACTATCACGGCAAGGGTGTGGAGCAAAATACAGAGCAAGCCTTTGAGTGGTACATGAAAGCCGCTGACAAAGGGGATATGCAGTCACAGGTCAATGTGGCCAATGCTTATTACCTCGGCAACGGCACGGAAATGGATCACCACAAGGCTTTCCTTTGGTATCGTGAAGCAGCCTTCCAAGGACATGTACAGAGTCAGAAGAACTGCGGAGCGGCCTATTGGAACGGCGATGGCGTAGAGAAAGACTTGTCGGAGTGTGTCTTCTGGTACGAATTGGCAGCCAACGGCGGTGATGCCCAGGCACAGTTTGCCACAGGCTGGTTTCTGATGACTGGCACAGGCGTTCCCCAAGACGAACGCAAAGGGTTAAAGTGGATTCACAAAGCTACCTTCCAAGGCTATCAACCCGCCATCGACTACTGCAAGGAACACGGATATAAGTGGTATTAAACTATCGAATGATGAAACTGAAGAAACGAAAAATCAAGTATTCGGCAATATTCTTTTTCTGCTGGTTTGTCTTTCTGGTCTTCCTGATAGATGGAGTTCTGAAATTCCAGACATTAGTTGACTATTTCGGCTCGTATGCTTTGGTAGAAGTTGTGTTGCTGCTATCAGTCATTCTACCGACATGTGCAGTATACAGATTCACAAAAGAAAAATAATGTCGTATGGAAAAGACCTTTTACTCTAGGACAGAAATCAGCAATGATATGCTGATGCTGATGGCAAAGGTGTCGGCATTGACCAAACAGCTGAACAGCCTGACTTTTGCAGAACAGGCTCAAAAGCAGGAGATAATCAGGGAACTGTTTGGCTCGGTCGGTAGCAATCTTTTTGTGGGTGACAACTTCCACTGCGACTTTGGGAAAAACATTCACGTGGGTGACAACTTCCATGCCGATTACAATTGTACGATGCTCGATTTGGCAGAGATTCACATTGGCAACAACTGTCTGATCGGGCCTGACGTAGGCATCTACACGGCAGGTCACCGTTTGGAGCCTGAAGGCCGCATACTTGATGTATATGCCCTTCCCATCAATATTGGTAATGACGTGTGGATTGGTGGTCATTCCACCATATTGCCTGGTGTGACCATTGGTGATGGAGCCGTAGTCGCAGCAGGTGCTGTAGTGACAAAAAACGTAGAGCCGAAAACAATAGTTGGCGGTGTGCCAGCCAAAGTGATTAAAAAGATAGAAGTATAAAATATGAAAAAAGTAATTGTGATATCTACGAGCCTTAGACGGGGCTCTAACAGCGACATGCTCGCCGACCAGTTTGTGGAAGGTGCCAAGTCTGCAGGAAACGAGGTGGAGAAGATTTCTCTCGTTGGCAAGAACATCCAGTTCTGCAAGGGTTGTCTGGGTTGCCAAAAGTTAGGGCGTTGTGTCATCAATGATGATGTGAACGACATCATGGCCAAGGTGCTGAAGGCTGATGTTATCTGCTGGGCAACACCTATCTACTATTACGAGATGAGCGGCCAGATGAAGACCCTCATAGACCGCATGAATGCGATGTATGAACAGGATTATGCGTTTCGTGACGTCTATCTGCTGACAACGGCTGCAGAGGATGAAACCGAGACTCCGAAGCGTGCAGAGACGGGGTTGACGGGCTGGATAGACTGCTATCCCAAGAGTCGCCTGGCAGGAACGCTTTTCTGCGGAGGTGTGAATGACCCTCGTGAGATTGAGGGTAATCCGAAACTGCAGGAGGCTTTTGATTTAGGAAAGAGCATCGGCTAAGACAATGAAGAGTAAAATGGTTCCTGGCGAAACCAAACGGCTGAGCCGAGTGCTCCGCTCTTATGCCGAAAAGTATGAGACGGCATCTTTCATTGAAGGAGATCCGTCATGGTTCATGCATCAGGCAAGTGGCAAGGCAAATCAAGAAGTGACTGCTTTCATTGCTGCGTGTCTGAGTTATGGCAGCAGGGAGCAGTTTGTTCCCAAGATACAATTGCTGTTTGATTGTGCCAAAGGAAACCTTTATGAATGGGTAAAATCAGGTTTGTATTCAAAAGACATTCCTCATGATTCTGATGATTGTTTCTATCGTCTATATACATTCCGTCAGTTCAACATCTTTTTATGCCGGTTACGCCAGATGCTGTTGGAATATGATTCCATAGGCCAGTATGTTCGCCAGCACTGTGGTGGTGACGCAATGTCCGCTATAGAAACCATCTGCCAGTGGTTTGCCGATACTGATACAAATCATATCGTGCCGAAGGACACACAGTCCCCCTGCAAACGTATCTGCCTGTTCTTGCGCTGGATGGTGCGTAGAAATTCACCTGTTGACCTCGGCTTATGGGCTGACTTCATTGACAGTCGCACACTTATCATGCCTCTTGACACACATGTCCTTCAACAGTCTGTCCGTCTTGGACTTCTGTCAGGTAAGACAGCTACAATGTCAACCGCCAAGAAACTGACAGACAAACTTTCTGAGTTTTTCCATGACGATCCGCTAAAAGGCGACTTTGCCCTTTTTGGATATGGGGTTAACTCAGCTATGGCCAATCGGACTCACGCTATGCTGCTGAAGGTCATCAACAAAACATTTAGTGTCTGTAAAGTTACCGACTATTCTGAGGTTGATCTGATGTCCGACTTCGTTTTCATTGGGAAAACTGACGGAGAATGTTCACTTGTTTGCGAGACATCAAAAACCCCGTCAAATACGACAGAACGAGATGACGGTTGGCGGGCTTTCCGCATTGAGGGAATACTCGACTTCTCGCTCATCGGTATTCTTGCTAAGATATCAACTTGTTTGGCAGAGAATGGCATTGGTATCTTCGCCATCTCGACCTTCAACACCGACTACATCCTGACCAAGGCAGAGAACTTTGAGAAGGCAGTCAAAACGTTAGAAGCCGAAGGATACAAGATATGTTGACCATCGACACAACAAATATGTGCTCACACCTGCAAAAATAATATGACGCTGACCTACATCTTCCATAGTGGCTTTGTGCTCGAAACGGAGCAGTCCATCCTGCTATTCGACTACTGGATGGATCCCAGTGGCGTGATGGATGGCGTGCTGCGGAGCGAGAAGCCCATGTATGTCTTCTCCAGTCACTTCCACGAAGACCACTTTACGAAGGAAATCTTTGAGTGGAAGAAGCAGCGTGAAGGTATCACCTACATTCTCTCCAAGGACATCTACAAGCATCGGAGAGCCAGTAAAGAAGATGCTGACGTGTGGTTGGCCAAAGGTGGTTCATGGTCTGACGATAACATATCCGTATGGGCGTTAGGCAGCACAGACAGCGGTGTGTCGTGGATTGTTGAGATGGAAGGTAAACGTATCTTCCATGCGGGCGACCTGAACAACTGGTATGCAAAGTTCCTGACAGACGATAATCCAGACCAAGAACGATACAGCTTTGAGATGGAAGAGACGTTCAATCCGATAGCTCACGAGAAGCAATTCCTTGGCGAGTTGAAGGACATCCGCAAGGTTGCCGACAGTTTCGATGTGGTAATGTTCCCCATAGATGGGCGTGTCGGCAACGGCTATACCCTTGGTGGCCGTCAGTTCATCGAACGGTTCAAGGTCGGGCTGTTCGTCCCTATGCACTTCACTACAGGCTTCAAATCTTCGTGGCGTATGAAGGAATTTACTGATGAAAAGAACATTCCATTCTGGGAAATCAGTAGAGAAGGAGAAACAATAAAGATTTGAACGATGCTCAGGGACTTCATTGCCATCGACTTCGAGACGGCCAATCAGCAGCCGTCAAGTGTCTGCTCCGTCGGAGTGGTCATGGTGCGTGACGGGCAGATAGTTGACTCGTTCTACAGTCTGATCCAGCCTGAGCCGAACTATTATAACTATTGGTGTCAGCGGGTACATGGCATCTCGGAAAGTGATACAGAGGATGCGCCGGTGTTTTCCAAAGTATGGCAACAGTTGGAGGAACGAATTGTTGAGATATTCTTTTCTGATCAAGATCTTGATGATGTAAGATACCAAATTGCCACTATCCCATTCGTGGCTCATGATGCCCGCTTCGACGAAGGTTGTCTGAAAGCTGTGTTCAGAGTCTATCAGATGGACTATCCAGACTACCGCTTTTACGATACTCTGGCAGCATCTCGCCGGCAATTTGGCCGTTCGCTGCCTAATCATCAGCTCCAAACCGTAGCTGCTGCCTGTGGCTACAACCTCGAGAACCATCACCATGCTTTGGCCGATGCCGAGGCCTGTGCAGCGATAGCATTATATATTTTGTGAGGGCTTGCAACTTTTCATTACGTTCAAACGTCTAACAGATAGAAACTTTTAAAAGATAACGATTATGATACTCTCAACCGCTCGGCGACGAAGGAGACGCTTTGCTTGCAAAGAACCCCATAGATTGAAGGTCACACCATCCGCGAATATAAGGGTATTGTGACAGGTGAAACCATTATTGGTGCCAATATGTTCAAAGACCTCTTTGCAGGCATCCGCGACATCGTAGGAGGCTTCTTTTTATGATAACGACACAATTTCCACGTCCATCCCCATTGGGACTGAAGCGGAAACATGATGCATAAAAAACTCCCGCAAGTCATTGACCTACAGGAGTTTGTGGAGGGTGCCCTCACGGACTCGAACCGTGGACATTCAGAACCACAATCTGACGCTCTAACCAACTGAACTAAGGGCACCATGTTAGTTTTGCGGGTGCAAAGGTACATATTTTCTCTGATTCCGCCAAATTTTTCCCAAAAATAATTCAAAAAAAATTCTCCCAAGGGCTAAATTCCGCATTTTAAAGATGTTGACTGCTCTTGGAAGAAATCATTATGAGACAACCTGGTTCCGTCATTTGATGGTCAGCCAGGAGATAATCAGGCGCGATTTTAATGAGGACAGACAGATTTCGGGAGCACGCGCACCAAGACCTCATACCTGATTCAGGTATCAGGTTCTCACCCGCGATGGTCTGTTTGCACAATACATGACATGATGACAAAGTGACATCGTGACATTAAGGTGTTTGAACATATAGAACGAAGAGAGAAAGAAATGGTAGAGAAATGTATATATTAAATAATATAATAATATATTATTATATTATTCTGTAATAGCATCTGAGCAACTAAGAAAGTGCTTAATGTCACGTTGTCACGATGTCATTGTCACTTTCTTGACACAATGTTATGAGACGCCACAGTGTCGGATCAGACTGAGCCTGGCTATGGCTACCCGTCCTGATAGACGGCACGGCCGACGGGGATAGTCCGCAACCTTCGGGGGAATGCTTCCCACTCTATAGTGCAAGGCATCGCTACAAGGTGTGCAAGGCATTGGAGTGAGGTGTGCAAGGCATCAGAGCAAGGCTTGGAAGTAATCTCTTCCCCTCCTAAGTTAGGAGGGGTTAGGGGTGGTCTGAACAAGGGCTATTTCTGCGCACGGACTCTCCCCCTAAACAGGGGGTGGTCTGAAGAAGCGCCAGTTCTATGGCTTGACAAGCGAGCATTAGCCGTTGTTCTTGCGTCCCTTCGGTAGCAAGCGAGCATTAACCATTGTTCAGACCACCCCGCCTATCGGCTCCCCTCCTAACGTTAGGAGGGGAAGAGGTTACTCTAAGGGCAGAAAATCTGTGAGATCTGTGAGATCTGTGTGACTTTAAATAGTCCGAAGGACGTAAAATTTCTGTGATTTCTGTGATTTCTGTGTGAGACTTGCTTGTCTGGCCGAGTCGTGACAAAAGTCAACGAAGTCAAGAATCGAAACCAAAGGCTGACCAGCATCACGCTGACCAGCCTTCTTGTTACAAAAAACAACTGATTTATTATGAGTTATTTTGCGGGTTGTGCAGGGGCAGCGGGAGCCTCAGCAGCGGGAGCAGCGGGAGCATCGGCTGCAGGGGCAGCGGGAGCCTCAGCAGCAGGAGCAGCAGCATCTTTCTGCTGGCTGGCACCGAAGCCGGGCAGGTTGTTGGGATTGGTGGCGGGAACCTCATAGTTCTCCATCACGGAACCCGTTGAGGAAGCGCCAGGAGCAACGTAAGCGCAGGCTACGCTGAGCACGACCATGGCGGCAGCGAGGCCCCAGGTGGTCTTCTCGATGAAGTCTGTGGTCTTGCGAACGCCACCGATCTGATTGTAACCGGAGAACTGGCTGGCGAGACCGCCGCCCTTAGACTCCTGAATGAGCACGATGCCGATCATGAGCAGTGCTGCAACAACGATAAAAACTACAAATAATGTGTACATTTTTTTAACTATTTATTTTTTACTATTATTAATGATCACTTTCTCTAAAAAGCGTATTTGGTCTGCAAAGTAAGCATTTTTTTTCGGAACTTGCAAACTTAATCGCCTAATAATTTCTAAAGCCTTCGAATATCGACCTTGTTTGATGTAAATTCGGGCTAATGTCTCCGTAAAATACTCCTCTCCGACCTCTTCTTCGGGTTCTTCGGCCACTTTGGGCGTATCATCGGCGGGCAGGGGCACATCGCTGAGCGAGAAGCGCCCTTTGTCAGAATTTATGAATGTATCTATCAGTTGCTGACCTCGCATCTCGGGCACTGGCTCCGGCTCATCGTCAGGCGCCTCGCCCTCGGTATCAAGCAGGTAAGCCACATAGTCGATGGCGGCATCAGCGGGCGTGGGCCTGCGCTTACGCGATGCCGGCTCCTCCTGAGGAATGGTGTCGAGGAAGGTGTCGATAAGTTCGCTGGTGCGGGAAGAGGAGGGATGCGGACTCGGAGCACTCTGGGCAGTCGGCGCGTTCGGAGAGCGATGCAACTGATAGTGGGCAGCCTCGACCATGTTGAAGAGCACGCGGCGGTCGGTGATGTAGATGGCAGCCCGCCGCAGTTCCTCGTCGAAACCAGGGTCGTGGAGCAGATAGAGGTTCTGGAGCATCAGCAGCCGGAGTGTCTGATCGTAGGGGTATAAAGCCACCTGCGACCGCAACTCGTAGAGCGTGTCGCGGTCCAAGTGCTCCGGGTGGTGTATCAGTTCTATTATATCCATTACCAGTTTGCTACGGCTGCATTGAATATTTGTTCGCAGACGTTCTTCACCATCTCTTCGACGAGGGCATCCTGCACGGAAGTGAGCGACTGCGTGGACTCATAATTAGAGGTGGCTGTGAACTGCTGTTCGAAGTCATCAGAATGTTTGATATTGTTGGTGAATCTCACGTTGACCGTTATCGAGAGTTCTACCATCGAGGAGTGTCCCTCGCTCGACACACCCTTGTTGCGCTGGTCGTAGCGGGTGATCTCACCTTCGAGTTTCAGGTCACCATTGCGCCTGACGATTTGCAGGCGGGTATGATCGGAGAACTGGCTCCTGAGTTCGTTGTTGAACATCGGTCCCATCGGTGCCCAGGTATAGGAGGCACGGATGGGGAAATCGGCTATCTGAATGGTCTTCGTCTTCGTGTAGTCGATGCTGGCGCCGTTGAACTTGTAACTGACGGAGCAACCTGTCAACAATATAAAGGTGAAAAGGTATAAAAGTGAAAGGGTGAAAGGGTAAAAAAGTAAAGAGCAGCGCAGACATTTGCCTGCACAAGCCCATCTCATCTGAAAACTATTCCACATCTTCATTTTTTCACCTTTTCACCTTTTCACTTTTTCATCCTTCCTCCGCATCCAGCCCATATTGCTTGAGCCGGCGATAGAGGGTGCGGTCGCTGATGCCGAGTTCCTGAGCGGCCTTACGGCGATTGCCGTGGTTACGCTCGAGGGCCTTCTCAAGCATCGTCTTGCCCAGGTCGTTCAGGTTCAGGTTCTCTGGTTCCTTCTCGGGCTCAATGTATTCCTCGGCCATCGCATCCACGACGGGACTTACATGCTGCACCGGCGATACGGTCTGAAGGGGCGCGAGTTGGGTTGTAGGCACGGCGGGCGTAGAGATCTGCTGTCCCTGCGTCTCATCGAGGCGTTTCTTCAACTGGCTCATTTCGCGACGCATCTCGTTCACGTTGCCGCGCAGTTCGAAGAGTATCTTATAAAGTATCTCGCGCTCGTTCTCAAACGAGTGGTCACCGCTGTCAGCACGATGGATGGTAGCCAGTTGCGTGGTCTCCTGATCCTGCGGGATGAAGGTGCGCAGCATGTCGGCCGTGATGGTGCGCTCGGGGCTGAGCACAGAGATCTGGCGGGTGATGTTCTTCAGTTGCCGGATGTTGCCCGGCCACTTGTAGCGCATCAGCACCTGCTTGGCCTCGTCGGTGAGCACCACCTTGTCCATCCGGTATTCCTCTGCCATCTGCATGGCGAAGAGCCTGAACAGCAGCACGATATCCTCGCCCCGCTCGCGGAGCGGCGGCATCTGCATGGGCACCTCATTCAGGCGGTAGAACAGATCTTCGCGGAAACGGCCTTCGCTGATGGCCTTCTGGATGTTCACGTTCGTGGCAGCGACGATGCGCACATCGGTCTTCTTCACCTCTGTAGCACCAACGGGGATATACTCGCCATTCTCGAGCACTCGTAGCAGCCTGGCCTGTGTAGCCAAGGGCAGTTCACCCACCTCATCGAGGAAGAGCGTGCCTTTGTTGGCTGCGCCGAAGTAACCCGGTGAGTCGTTGATGGCGCCTGTGTAGGAGCCCTTCACATGTCCGAACAACTCTGAGTCGATGGTGCCTTCAGGGATAGAGCCGCAGTTGATGGCGAAATATTTTTCGCGCCGGCGCGGAGAGTTATCGTGGATCACACGGGGGATGATCTCCTTACCCACGCCACTCTCTCCCACGATGAGGATGCTGAGTTTGGTGGGTGCCACCTGCAGGGCTACGTCGAGCACATGGTTCAACGCCTCGCAGTTGCCTACGATTCCATACCGTTGTTTGATGGCTTGTAAATCCATTATCTTCGTTTTTGGCTGACAAAATTACGCATTATTTCTGAAACAACTGCAATTTTGGCAGAATTTAACGAAAAAAAATCATCATTCCTCCGTTGATACAGGCATCCCATCGTCGGCTTTCTTCTGAGGCGTACGCACGGCAAAGCGGGCTTTTTCACCATCCTCGCGCTTCTCGTGATAGAGTTTGGGCAGAGGGTGAGCCAGCGGCTCGTCATAGCCGATGCGGTGGCGGTACATATCGATGGCGGTATAGATGGCCTGTCGCATAGACTGCTCATCGGCCACGCCCTTGCCGGCGATATCGAAGGCAGGGCCGTGGTCAGGCGTGGTACAGATGGCACTGATGCCAGCCTTCAGTTTCACGCCACCATCGACGGCAAGCGTCTTGAAAGGCACAAGACCCTGATCGTCGTACATAGCGAGCACACCATCAAAATCATAATACATCTTCTCGCCGAAGTAGTCATCAGCCACATAGGGGCCAAAGGCCTGAATGCCCTGTTTCTCGAGTTGTTCGATGGCAGGCTTGATGATTGTCTCTTCTTCTGAGCCCAACTGGGGGTTGAGAGCGAGCAGGGCGATGCGGGGATTGGAGATGCGGAAATCACGGCGGAGGCTGGCAAAGAAGATGGCAGCCTTGTCGACGATCTTCTCGACGGTCACGGCTCCAGGCACATCCTTCAGAGGCAGATGGGTGGTCACAAGACCGATGCGCACGAGATCGCTCACCATCATCGTCAGCGACTTGTCCTCCTTCCCCGGATTGGCATTCGAACGCATCGGCGCCTGCACGAGCACATCGTAAAGCCCTTTTTGCAGGTCTTCCTTGGCGCGCGCCACAGCCTTGCGGGCCGCCGTGTCAGACTCATCGGTAGGCGTGCCGAACTCCACCTTCACCTCCTCGTCGAAGGTGGTGAGCAGGTTAAGCCGTCCGTCACGTGCATCCTCAGCCTTGTCGACAATCAAGAACTGCGTCTCAAGGCCAAGAGCCTTACGATGATAACTGGCCACCTTGGGCGAGCCATAGACGATTGGCGTGCAGAGTTCGAGCATCGTCGGATCCTCAAATGCCTTGAGAATCACTTCATAACCAATACCGTTCGTATCGCCATGCGTAATTGCCACGCGAATCTTTCTTTCTTCCATATTATCTCAATTTATTCATTTCTTTCACCTTTTCACCCTTTCACCCTTTTCACCCTTCCTCGCCGTAGACAGGAGTCCGCAGGCAGCAAAGATATCCTGCCCGCGACTGGCCCGGATGGTGGTGAACACGCCGTGGGCCGTCAGATAGTCACGCAGCGCCTCCATGCGCTTCTCGTCAGAGCCAGGCAGGTCGACACCAGGAATCTCATGGAAACGGATAAGGTTCACACGACAGTCAAGTCCCTTCAGCAGCCGTATGATCTCACGGCCATAGACAGGGCCGTCGTTCAGTCCGCCAAAACAGATATACTCGAACGAGCAACGGCGCTGGTGAGAGAAGTCGTACTGCCGCAACAAGGCCACGACCTCGGTGATCGACATCTGCCCCTCGGCAGGCATGAGCCTGCGGCGCTGCTCCGGCAGTGGTGAGTGCATCGAGATGGCCACGTGGCACTCGCTCTCGTCAAGGAAGCGCTGCAGTTTATTCTTGATGCCCACGCTGCTGACGGTGATGCGATGCGGACTCCAGCCGTAGCCATCGCCGGCCGTCAGGATCTCCGTGACTCGCAGCACGGCGTCGAGATTATCCATCGGCTCGCCCTGCCCCATGAAGACGATGTTCGTCAGGCGCTCACGCTCAGGCAAGGCATAGATCTGATTCAGGATGTCGGCGGCGGTGAGATGGCCCTCAAAGCCCTGCTTCCCCGTCTGACAGAAGAGGCAGTTCATCTTACAGCCCACCTGGCAGGAGACACAGAGGGTGGCACGATCGCCATCTGGGATGAAGACGGTCTCCACGAAACGGGAGGCGCCAGAAGACTCTGAGGAATCAGAAATCCCAGAAGACTCTGAGCAACGCACAGGGAACAGATACTTGATGGTGCCGTCTTTCGAGCGCTGGCAGTCGATGGGAGCCATGGCTCCTACGATGAAGTGCGCCTTCAGCCGCTCACGGTTGACCTTCGAGAGATTGGTCATCTGATCGATATCCGTCACATGCTGCTGACAGATCCACCTGAGGATCTGCCCTGCCGTAAAGGCTGGCATCCCCATGTCACGCACAATCGCCTTCAACTCGTCGAGTGAAAGTCCAAGTAGCACCTTTCTGTTGTCGTTAGTCTCCATTTTCGTCTGCAAAGGTACGAATAAGTGCTTGAATTTCCAAATTAAATCGAGTTTTTCCCTAAATTATTTGGTATTCTCGAAAAATATGACGAAATTTGCGCTGAATTATACTTAAACAAACCCTCATGAGAGAAAAAATAGACTGTTTCCTGCCTTGCGACGATAGGACTGGTGCCATTAAGACCGTGGCACAACTCAGAGCCAGCAAGACGGTGCAACACATCTTCCTACTTACCTCCGCCCCACAGCCCACTGACGAATCGCTGAAAGACTGTCAGCAACTGACCGTCGACAACCTCACGAGCAGCAACACCCTGATGACCATCGCCGAGAACGCCAAGGCCGACTACGTACTGCTTCAGACCAAGCCGACAAGGCTGGAACTGGGCGAAGGCGCCTTAGAGCGGATTCTCCGAGTGGCCTCCGACAGCGATGCATCGATGGTCTATGCCGACCACTTCGACCTCATCGACGGCAAGCGTGTGGCCCACCCCGTCATCGACTACCAGTTGGGCAGCATCCGCGATGACTTCGATTTCGGATCGCTGCTGCTCATCAAGACAGCATTGCTCCATACGTTTGCCATGCAGGCCGGCGAGAGCGACTACCGCCATGCAGGCCTCTACGCCCTGCGCCTCTTCCTGAGCCGCAGCGGCAAACTGTTCCATATCGATGAGAAACTCTATTCGGAAGAAGAACTCGACACCCGTGCCTCTGGCGTCAAGCAGTTCGACTACGTGAACCCACGCAACCGTGAGGTGCAGATTGAGATGGAGCAGGCTGCCACTGCCCATCTGGCGGAGATCGGCGCCAAGATAGACCCCTCCTACTACCGTCGTCCTGACTTCAACGAACAGGAGTTCGACGTAGAGGCATCCGTCATCATCCCCGTCTACAACCGTGAGAAAACCATCTGCGACGCCGTCAACTCGGCCCTCTCGCAGAAGACCAACTTCAAATACAATGTCATCGTGGTCGACAACCACTCTACTGACAAGACTACGGAGTTGTTGCAGGCTATCCACGACGAGCGGCTCGTGCATATCATCCCAGAGCGCACGGACCTCGGCATCGGCGGCTGCTGGAACCAGGCTATCAACGACGACCGTTGTGGACGCTTCGCCGTACAACTCGACTCCGACGACCTCTACTCATCGCCGAAGACCCTGCAACAGGTGGTCGACGCCTTCTACAAGCAGAATGCCGCGATGGTGATCGGCTCCTACCGTATGTGCGACTTCGACCTGAACACCCTGCCGCCAGGACTCATCGACCATGCCGAATGGACAGACGAGAACGGCCCCAACAATGCCCTGCGCATCAATGGTCTGGGTGCCCCTCGTGCCTTCTTCACACCCCTGCTGAGACAGATAGGCTTCCCCAACACCTCCTACGGCGAAGACTATGCCTTAGGACTCATCTTCTCGCGCCACTACCGCATCGGACGCATCTTCACAGAACTCTATCTCTGTCGGCGGTGGGGAGGCAACAGCGATGCCGCACTCAGCATCGACCGCATCAACGCCAACAACCTCTATAAGGATCGCTTGCGCACACTCGAGATCCTGGCCCGTCAGCAGATGCTCCAGGGCAAGCAGGAACTGATGAACGACTCACCGCTGCAACGCTTCTTCAATCGCCAGTTGGAGAAGTGGGACGATGCCCGTCGGCGCTATCAGGACCTGCGTAACGTAAAGACACGCGAGTTGGCCGTAGGCGCCTCTTCCGTACAGGTACAGTGGAACCCTGCACGTATCGTCTCCACAGGTGCCAGCATCGACAAGAAGGTGCTCGCTGAGAGGCCTTGTTTCCTCTGCGAGGCGAACCGTCCGAAGGAACAGACGAAGAAATCCGTCGACAGCCATTTCGACCTGCTCGTGAACCCCTACCCCATCCTGCCAGTCCACTTCACCATCCCCAGCGTCAGGCACGAGCCTCAGCGCATTCGTGACAACTATAGCGAGATATACAAACTGCTCGACGAATACCCTGAGATGATGGTCTTCTACAACGGTCCCAAGTGTGGTGCTTCGGCGCCAGACCATGCCCATTTCCAGGCTGGCACCAGCGGGCGGCTGCCCTTGCAACTGTCGTGGCAACGCCTCAGCAGGAATCTCACCACCATCGTCAGCCTCAACGAGGGCGAGGACATCTCACTGATCAACGAATACCACTGCCCTGCCCTGCTCATCCGCTGCCACTCGCAATATAGCGGCGAACAACTGTTCCTACGTCTCTACGAGGCCCTGCCGATGCAGGAAGACGATGCAGAGCCGATGATGAACATCGTCAGTTGGCGGCGTGAGAGACATGGCGACAGCACATCAGGCATCGACGAATATCTGTCTGTGGTATTCCCCAGGGCCAAGCATCGCCCAGACTGCTACTACGCCCAAGGCGACGACCAGTTCATCATCTCGCCAGGCGCACTCGACATGGCAGGGATGATCATCACTCCGCGCCAGGAGGACTTCGAGCGTCTCACCCCAGAGAAGGCCCTTGCCATTCTCAACGAGGTATCGCTGTCGAAGGAACAACTCCAGCAGGTGATCGACCGTCTGCAAGACAACGAGCAGCGTTCTGCGTCCAGTCTTCAGTGCGCCATGAAGAAGGAGCCTACCGTAACCGTGGGTATCGTCACGGCCGAGAAGATAGACTTCGAACTCAAGCAGGCCTACGTTGCCAAGGGTGAGGTGATCACAGGTCCTCAGACCGTCTCTTTCTTCGAGGGAGGCATTATGTGGCGAGGCACACAGTATCGCGAACTCACCTTCACGCCTCAGGCACCTGACGCCAACTTCTCGCTCAACGATGTCACCATCGGCGTCGACTTCCACTGGGAACGTAAGGAGACCCAGGTGTTCGAGGGCACGCTGCGCATTGTCGTCGAGGCCGATAAAATCGTGGCCATCAACGAGTTACCTGTAGAACGATACCTCACGAGCGTCATCGCCAGCGAGATGTCTCCTGCCGCCTCCATCGAGTTCCTCAAGGCCCACGCCGTCATCTCGCGTTCGTGGATTCTGGCGCAGATGGAGAAACGGCGCCGACTCGACAGCGGACAAGACAGTTTCTTCTCGTTCATCAAGAAGGACGATGAGATCATCCGCTGGTACGACCGCGAAGACCATACCATCTTCGACGTCTGTGCCGACGACCACTGCCAGCGCTATCAGGGCATTGGCGGCGACAACAGGAAGAAGGCCGAGCAGGCCGTCAGCGAGACACGAGGACAGGTGCTCTCCTACGACGGTGAGATCTGCGACGCACGCTTCTCGAAGTGCTGTGGCGGACAGACCGAAGAGTTCCAGTACTGCTGGGAAGACACGCCCAAGCCCTACCTCGTCAGCATCAAAGACCCCTGGTGCAATACCAGCGACAAGCAGATCCTCTCGCAGGTGATGAAGTCGTACGACCAAGAGACGCCAGACTTCTACCGCTGGACTGTGGAGTACACCCAGACGGAACTGTCAGAACTCGTCAACCGCAAACTGAAAGACGACTTCGGCATCATCCAGGAACTCATCCCCCTGGAGCGTGGCAAGAGCGGGCGCATCTGGAAACTGAAGATTGTGGGCACCAAGAAGACGCTCACCATCGGCAAGGAACTCGAGATCCGTCGTGCCCTCAGCGAGACCCATCTGCTCTCCTCCGCCTTCGAGGTAACCATCTCCTCCCCTGAGTCAGGGGAGGCCGGGAGGGGTCTGAACAAGGGTCAAAATAACCTAACCTTTACCCTTCACGGGAAGGGTTGGGGCCACGGTGTCGGCCTCTGCCAGATAGGCGCTGCCGTCATGGGCGAGCAAGGCAAGACCTACGACGACATCCTGCTCTTCTACTACCGTCACGCCCAAATCCAAAAACTCTACGAATAAATAGTCAAATAGTAAATAGTCAAATAGTCAAATGAAGAAATCCCCCTGGGCCTGGGTGCCCACCCTCTATTTCGCCGAAGGCCTGCCCTACGTGGCCGTGATGACCATCTCGCTCATCATGTACAAACGCCTTGGCCTGTCGAATACAGACATCACCCTCTACACCTCCTGGCTCTATCTGCCTTGGGTCATCAAGCCCCTGTGGAGCCCATTCATCGACATCATCAAGACCAAGCGCTGGTGGATTGTCACCATGCAACTGCTCATCGGAGCCGCCCTGGGTGGTGTCGCCTTCACCATCCCTGCGCCTTACTGGCTGCAAGGCTCGTTGGCGTTTTTCTGGCTGATGGCCTTTGCCAGTGCCACCCACGACATCGCCGCCGACGGCTTCTACATGCTCGGCCTCGAGCAGCATGCCCAGGCCTACTTCGTGGGCATCCGCTCCACCTTCTATCGCATCGCCACCATCGTAGGACAGGGCTTGCTGGTGATGCTCGCAGGCAATCTCGAGGTCATCACCCGCAACGTGAAATACTCATGGAGTCTGATGTTCTACGGCATGAGCGGCCTCTTCATCGCCTTCTGGCTCTGGCACCACTACATCCTGCCTCGGCCTACAGAAGACAAAGGCATCGAGAAGATGAGCGGCCAGCAAATCATACAGGAATTCTGGCACACGCTGAAGACCTTCTTCCAGAAGCCGCAGGTGTGGGCAGGCATCTGCTTCATGCTCTTCTACCGCATGCCTGAGGGACTGTTGGCCAAGGTCAGCGCCCTCTTCCTCATCGACGCTACCGCCAACGGCGGCCTCGGCCTCTCACCAGCCGAATACGGACTGGTACAGGGCACCGTCGGCGTCATCGGCCTCACATTGGGAGGCATCCTCGGAGGTATCGTAGCCAGCCGCGACGGACTGAAGCACTGGCTCTGGCCGATGGTCATGGCCATCACCCTGCCTGACATCGTCTACGTCTATCTCTCCTATGCCATGCCTGAGAGCCTGTTCATCATCAATGTCTGTGTATTCATCGAACAGTTCGGCTACGGCTTCGGATTCTCGGCCTACATGCTCTACCTTATATATTATAGTCAGGGCGAGTATAAGACAGCCCACTACGCTCTCTGTACGGCCTTCATGGCACTGTCGATGATGATACCAGGCCTCTTTGCAGGTGCCCTGCAGGAGAGTGTCGGCTACAAGACCTTCTTCCTCATCGTCATGGCGGCCTGCACACTGACCTATATCGTCTCGGCCACCCTCAAGATCGACCCTGAGTTTGGCAAAAAGAAAGAGGAATAGGGAAATCCCTACCCACGAATAGGATAATCCACTTGCTCATTGACCTGAATGATGCTAACTTTGCAGCGTCAAACATTTTAAAACGATACGATTATGAAGAAGTTCTTTTATCTCCTCATGATGATGCCGCTCTTCTGGCTCACCAGTTGCGAAACAGACACCATGATTGCCGACAGGCTCACAGGTGCCAACTGGGAAGGATATCTCGACACCTACTACCAGAACGGCTGGGGCGAAGCCTTCCAGGATGGTGAATACCACACCGTGTGGCGCTTCGACGCCTCCTACTACGACAACTACGGCCCTGCCACCTACGGCACAGGCTACGAGGTGGACTACTCCCTCCACAACCGCAACGACTACGCCTACAGTCCCTTCGACTGGGTGGTGCGCAATGGCGATATCTACATCACCTACCGCAACCCAGACTGGAACAACGTGCGCATCGACTATCGCGACTACACCATCTCGCACAACCACTTCCGTGGCACCATGTTCGACTGGGAAAACCGTGCCTACCGCTTCGACATGGAGAACAACGCCAGTTGGGACTGGGGCTACTATCGCAACGGTTACTACTACAGCCGCACCCGCGGTGCCGACAACGACTCCATCCCCGTCTGCATCGGCGACGATGGTGAGAGTTTCGCCTCAGGCAAGTTCGCCGAGGAACTGATGAAGAGAAAGGCTTCCCGCTGAGGAAGCCTTTTTTGTTTACGGTTTACAGTTTACGGTTTACAGTTTACGGTTTACGGTTTACAGTTGATTACCTGGCAAGCCATTCCGCCTATAGAAGTATTCATCTGTAAACCGTAAACTGTAAACTGTAAACAAAAATCTCTCAGATTCCCGCTCCGTCCTGAAACCCTGCGTCGACAGCCTTCGACTGCAGGATGCGCGAATACGGCGGCACGGAGTGCGTCAGCCAGATGTTACCACCGATCACAGAGTGGTGGCCGATGGTGATACGGCCCAGGATCGAGGCATTCGAATACACCGTCACGTTGTCCTCGATGATGGGGTGACGGGGGATGTTCAGCATGTTCCCCTGCTCGTCGTACTTGAAACTCTTCGCGCCCAGCGTCACGCCCTGATACAGCGTCACGTGGTTGCCGATGATCGTCGTCTCGCCGATCACCACGCCCGTGCCGTGGTCTATCGAGAAGTACTCGCCTATCTGCGCCCCAGGGTGGATGTCGATACCCGTCTTCGAGTGCGCCTGCTCCGTGATGATGCGAGGGATCACGGGCACCTTCAGTTCGTGCAGCCTGTGGGCAATGCGGTAGTGCGTCATCGTGTTCATCACAGGATAGCAGAAGATCACCTCCCCATAGTTCGTGGCCGCAGGGTCGGCGTCGAACATCGCCTCCACGTCCGTATACAGCAGCCGCTTGATCTCAGGCAGCGTGTCGATGAACAGCGTAGCCAGCCGTTCAGCCTCCGCATACACCTGAGCCTTCGTGTGAATCTCCTCGCAGTCCTCGCAGAACTGCAGTCCGTGGGCAATCTGCTTCGTCAGCAGCACCAACAGTTCCTCCATGTGCACGCCGATGTAATACGAGCGGATGGCCTCGTCCGACTGCCGCTTGTTGAAGTAGTCAGGGAAGATGATGCTCTTCACCAGCCTCACGATCTCCTTCACCTGGTCCACCGACGGCAGCGGCGCCTCGACAGCCGGCATCATGCCAGCCTCCTTCTCACCGATTTTCGACAGCAGCGCCACGTTCCTGCGCAGCACGTCATTGATCTCTTTCTTATCCATATCGCCTGCAAAGGTAGTGCAAAAAATCGATTCGGCGAAGAGAAAGCCGATTTATTTTCACTATAAGTTGATGTTTATGTCCTCCCCCCACGTGTCGTCTATCGCCACAGAGATGAGCACAGAGGCCGAATTGCTGCCGCCGTCGAACAGGTTCCCTCGGCAGATCGTGATACAGTTGCGTTTCACAGGCACCTCGTCGATACTGCAACCTCCCAGGGTGCGGATATCCCCGTCGTAGGCCATCATGCTGATGTCGATCATATCCTCCTCGTCTCTGGGAATCATATAGAACTCATACTCGCTCTCGTCGCTGTCCACGCTCACGCTCACCGACTGGTTCCGCGTCGTGCTGCCGTAGCCCGTCAGCCCGCTGAACGTGCCCTTGCTGCCCTTATACTTGAAGACGATCTGCTCCATACCCTCAGGCGGCGTCACCGTAGGGATGAACCTCAGCATCGAGACGATACGCTTCAACTCCACGTTCAGGTTCACCAGGCCGTCGCCCACCTCGATCTCCTCACAGCACCAGAACGTGTCGCCCAGTTCGCTGCCAGAGATTGTCACCTTCTCGTTCACGTAGAAACTCGGATTCTTCGAGCCGCTGTGAGCCACCACCACCAGATAGTAGTGCCCCTCGTCCAGTTGGAAGGAGGCCGTGCCGAAGTTCGCGTCAGTAGCCTTCTGGTTCACATAGTCCACCTTCATCCCCTGATCGTCATACACGTCGAAATTCAGTCTCGTACACAGACTCTCCACCGTCGCCCTCGTAATGGCAGGAAACGGCACCTGCTCGATGCTTCCCACGCGCAGCACGACGTTTGCCGGCCCGCTCGCATCCTCCGTCCCCTCCACATTCATTTTCTCACACGACGTTGCCCCTGCGAGCACCATCACTCCACACACCAAAGCCCCCAAAAGGCTCAAGAACTGGTTCTTCATACCACAATGATTTAAACGTTAAACAAAAAATTCCGTCTGCAAAGATAACCATTCTGCGCCGAAATCATCCAACAACGCCCCATAATTAAGACAGTTTAACACAAAAGAGCCCGCCGTCGCCGGCAGACTCTTTTTCACACGTGAATGAACGATAACTTGCGACGGTTTTCCTTAGGCCTGACGGCACCACCTCGTGGTTGGCTACGGACCGCTGGTAATCTGATAGAAAACGTACGCGTCCAACCTTTCGTCCGCAATCTTCCCCAAAGGATGTTGCGGATTATTTTTCCCTGTAAGTATTGAGAACCTACTCAACCATATCATACCTATAATTACAAAGGTTATATGATTACTTTTTCCTATCTTTACGTAGAACACCACTGTGTATTTAAATCATGTAAAAACAAATGAGACAACTGAAGATTAACAACAACAACTTTACCAACCGCTCTGAAGAGTCACTCGACAAATACCTCGTCGAAATCAGCCGTATCCCGATGATATCGGCAGAGGAAGAAGTAGAACTGGCCCAGGCCATCCGTGCCGGTGGCAAGAAGGGCGACGATGCCAAGGAGAAACTCGTCAGCGCCAACCTCCGCTTTGTGGTGTCTGTGGCCAAACAATACCAGCATCAGGGTGTGCCGCTGATTGACCTGATCAACGAGGGTAACATCGGGCTGATCACGGCTGCAGACAAATTCGACGAGACACGGGGGTTCAAGTTCATCTCCTATGCCATCTGGTGGATCCGACAGAGTATTCTGCAGGGAATAGCCGACTACAGCAACACCATCCGCAGGCCACAGAGTCAGATTGCCATCAGCAACAAGATCAGAAACGCCACGAACGCGTTTATACAAGAACAACAGCGAGCCCCCACTGCCGAAGAACTCAGTGAGATCATCTCCCTGGAGATTGACAAGATTGAGAAGGCCATACAGACAGAGACTCATGTCACCAGCATCGATACACCTATTACTGAGGATGAGGGAACGACCATGGCCGACATGATGTCATCCTCGCCTGAGTATGCCACTGACCGACAGGTGGATTATGAGTCGATGTGCCACGATCTGACGCAGGTGCTCTGTTCGGTACTCAACGAACGTGAGAGGAAAATTGTCCTACAGAGTTTTGGTATTGGCTGTCAGGAAAGGGGACTCGATGATATCGGCAGTGAAATGGGACTGACCCGTGAACGTGTTCGTCAGATTCGTGAACGCAGTATTGAGAAGATTCGCAAGAACAAGAAGTCGAGACTATTGCTCCGACATATTGGATAATAAAGAAGTAGGCCGTAAAGCCTACTTCTTTATTATTGTTCCGTTCAGGAACGGTTTCCATTCCTCTGCACCGAAATCACCCTCCACATATACCGTATCGCCTGGAGCCACTATTTGGTTCCAGTGCTCCAACAGGTCGTGGTTGAATTTTGTACTCGGCTTGGGCACATGGGTGAGTTTATCCATAGGCAGGAAGCCTGGGCCAGGCACATAGTGAATCTTCTCCTCTTTCTTGCGAGGGCGTTCCATCCATGCCTTCAACTCCTTCATACAATCCTCCAGCGAAGTATGGATTTTCTTCACACCATAATACTTCGCCATATGTCTCAAGTGACTAATACCGGCCATATCATCACCATTCTGATTCTTGAACTCAGGATCAATGCCGATAATCACCTTATGCCCACGTGCTAGGTTCTCTGCCATCTCCAGTCTTGTGGTAATAGCATAGTATCGCCAAGGTTTCATCACCTTAGCCTGAGGGGGAATCCAGAACAAGATAACATCACACATACGCAAGCCGAAAGTCTCCCAATTTACTTGCAAACCAGGAGCCACATGACGATAACCTGGTGCCGAGCGGGGATTCAGGAATGTTACATCTTCAATTCCCATCTTTGCAGCCACCTTTGGAGCCTTAGCCTGCCAGGAAGGGGCTCCATTCATAGGGCCTGCAAGAAACACTGTGTACTGATTCTTCTGGGGAAGAATTTGAGGACATCTAAATGATTCAACCATAGCTTATACTTATTTAGATAATAATTCACGAACCAACGGCATCAGATACTTCTCAATCTCATCATACTCCATCCGATGACCTCCAGGGAAGGTGGATACATGCGGATAGTGCTCAGCGAAGATGGGCTTGCAGTAACCCCAATCAGCATCCTTGTCACCAAAGAGACCATAGCAGTTCTCACGGTCAAAGTCTGTAATACCCTCAAACTGGTGAGCCTCGAGTCTGCGATAGCCCTCCTGCATCTCAGAAGTGATGACATACTTCTGAACACCATCCTGACGGTTGATTACAAACTGATGATTACCAACCTTTACATCACTGTCCTTCGACATCTCAAGGGCAGGATTCACACAGATGCGCTTATAACCCTTGAGCATCTGGGCATAATAACCTCCCTGACTACTACCGATGATAAGGTCTGGTTTCTCCTTTTCACAGAGCTCCTTCAGCATCTTCAGACACTCCTCAGCGTCAGCCGGACAGTCAGGTGTCAATAGTTGCCAGTCTTCAGGCAGATACTGCAGAATGCCCATCGACGTACGGCTATAGCCAGCAGAGGCCGAGCCATGCAGATACATCAGTTTCTTTGCAAAGTGAGGCATCTCCAGCGTATCATCTTGCAACTTGAACTTCTCATCAGCATGTATCAGTCCCTTGCTGCCTACGAATCCCACACTGTACGAGGCCATCGTCTGAGCCATCATCAGCACCTCTTTCACAGCCTCCTCCGTCATATCCT
>JAEEGJ010006020.1_pt1 | contig 37029 bp, 37 predicted proteins | sample 8958761 | NCBI WGS metagenome assembly JAEEGJ01 (sample SAMN16246546, study PRJNA631951) | gut metagenome | biome: gut microbiome; feature: rumen; material: RS-attached | host: Bos | place: Iran: Karaj | collected 2018-10
GAAGCTTCAGAACGGTAATTACAAGTTATATGTTCATATAGCTGATGTCTCGAATTATGTAAGAGAGAATACGGCACTAGATGATGAAGCCAGACTTCGCGGCACTTCAGTTTATCTTGTCGACAGAGTCATTCCGATGCTTCCACCTAAGCTGTCTAACGGCCTTTGCAGCCTTAATCCTAATGTCGACCGACTCACGATGACTGCGGAGATGTATGTCGGTCCTGACGGTATTACTTATGACGGTGATGTATATGAGAGTGTCATCAGATCTGACAGAAGAATGAGTTATAACGAGGTTTACCGCATTCTCACTGAAGAGAAGGAATCGGATGAAGAAGAGTATGGCGATATCGTGCCGATGCTCTATGAGATGAAGATCCTTGCGGAAACCCTGAAGAGAATGAGAGACGGCAGGGGAGCGATTAACTTTGATTTCCCTGAGACGGATGTCATCCTTGATAATGACGGTAATCCCACTGAGATAATGGCTCATCCTATCACATTCGCGAACGGTATCATCGAACAGTTTATGATCTGTGCCAATGAGTTCGTGGCGGAGAAGTTTTGCAGAATGAACTGGCCCTTCGTTTACAGAATTCACGAGGATCCGGATCCTATTAAACTTGCAAGATTTACGCGTATCGCGAGATCGTTCGGTGCTTCAGGCAAGCTGTCGGGTAATGTAAGTCCTATGGATATCGTTATCTTTATGGACGGAGTAAGAGACGATACGGCTAAGCCCATGCTCGATCAGGTGCTCCTAAGATCCATGGCTAAGGCGTGTTACAGCGAGAGAAACCTCGGTCACTTCGGTCTTGCATCCCAGTATTATTGCCATTTTACAAGCCCGATCAGAAGATACCCCGATCTTTATATACACAGGATAATCAAGAGTTATCTTCATAGAGAAGAAAAGAAAAAGCACTTTGGCGGCCTTGTTGCCGCTGTGGCTGATCACAGTTCTGATATGGAGCGTAACAGCGTTGATGCGGAAAGATCATCGAAGAATATCAAGATCTGTGAGTATATGAGCAAGCATCTCGGAGAGCATTACGAGGGATTGATAACTTCGATCATCCCGTCAGGTATTTTTGTTATGCTCGACAGCACGGCCGAGGGATTTGTTCCCTTCAGAACCATGTCCGATCACTACATCTTTGATGAGCGTATGTACCGCGCTATCGGTGCAAGAGACGGCATGAAGCTTACCATCGGAATGAAGGTGAAGGTGGTCGTAGCTGCTGTCGACATGGATGCAGCCAAGATAGACTTTGCTTTCGAGGAGGGCTTCGAGAGAGGAAACTCTAAGAACTCCAATAAAAATGCCGGGGATAAAGGTCCCGGCAGAAGAAAGATCAAGAGAAATCGTAAGGGAAGACGCTGAGCTTCCCTTTTTAATTACTTAACGATGAATGCATCGATTGCCTTAAGGAAGTCATCGCAGTCATCAGAGAAAATCTGGCACTCGAGCTTCTCGGAAGGAACGATACTGAAGATGCCCATGAGGCTCTTAGCGTCTACATTGTATCTTCCTGATATGAGATCGATGTCGTAGCTGCAGTAATTAGCTGCCGTAACAAAGTCCTTTACATCGTTGATGGTCATAAGTCTTACATTAATCTTCTTCATTTGAAACCTCCTTGAAGAAACTTGTGAATTTGTTAGTTATAACATCCCAAGTGAAACGCTCAAGCACATAATCTCTTCCTGTCTTGCCCATGGTATCGGCAGTCTCAGGGTTCTCGATATAGTACTTAACCGCACCCTCGAAGTCATAGAAATCTTTGAAATACAGTCCGGAGTTGGACTCCTGCGCGAAAGCACAGGTTACATCGCAGTTCTCGTGAACGAGTACAGGCCTTCCGCAAAGCCAGCTCTCCATGATAACTATCGAGAAACTCTCGTGCGTAGAAGGCTGGCACATACAAAGGGAAGCGGCACAAGCATCGTACTTGTCTGCTCTGTCTACAAATCCCAGGTCGATGATCTGTGAAGCGTAGTCCTTAGGAATCTCGATGTCTCCACCGCCTATGAGTATGAGCTTTAAGCTGTCACAGGAAGGGTTACGTTTCTTGAACTCGCAGAAATACTGAATGAGGATATCAACATTCTTTCCTGTATCCTTGCGTCCTGCATAGAGAATGAAAGGATCGTTGATCTTGTACTTCTCTCTGAATCTTGATGCTACCGGATCAAAATCTGAATCTACACCGGCTCCGAGAACTTCCTGCTTAACGGAAGAAAGGTCATAAAGCTCGTTAGCAAGCTTCATCTCAGGCGTCGACAGGTAGATCATGCCGGCAAGCTTGCTGAATACATCATTCCAAAGCGTCATGTGAGCATAAGCTTCTTCGTGCAGGCAGGGAATGAGAACAGACTTCTCAGGTGCTGCCTTTATGCCGTAGTAAGCTGTACCAAACATATACGGGATATGAACAAAGAGCGCGTAATCATCCTTATGCTCCTCGATATACTCATAAAGCTTAGGAGAATTAACCATCTCCTGCATGAAGATCTGCTCTTCTTCGGGTGAGACGGGAGAACCCTTGATAAACTTGAGATTAACCTGATCAAAAGCCGCAGTATCTCTCTTACGGGCAGGGAAGCGGATGACTTTAATACCGCCTTCGTCTGCTTCTCCCGGCTTATAGAAGTTAACAGACCAGTCTGAAGAGAACTCTTTGACGCATGTTGTCAGTATCTCAAGTTCAACCCCGGAAGCTGCAAGATGCTTAGCGATACCGCGCAGTTCAGTCTCTGCGCCGCCTCTGACTTTGTCGCTGTACCAGGGGATAACAAAACCTATCTTTTTCATGGCGCTATTATAATAAAATATAGTGTTGTTTGACAACCCGAGTGTTATGTAATAACATCTTCGAGTATTTTTCTTAATATAAAAAGTCTAATGGGGTTATTTACTATGTCAAACATCTACAGAGACAAGGTAATAAACGAGATTTCCGAGAAGGACGTTGGTTCCACTATCCGTGCATGCGGATGGATCGAGAATATCCGTGACCACGGCGGTGTTTCATTCATCGATCTTCGCGATCAGTATGGTGTTCTTCAGGTCGTCATGAGAGATACGGCTCTTCTGGACGGACTCGTTAAGGAAGAGTGTATCTCAGTTGAGGGTGTCATCGAGCACAGAGATGAAGAGACTTATAATCCCAAGATCGAGACAGGTACGATCGAGCTCGACTGCAAGAAGGTCGATGTCTTGGGTAAGATCTACTCACAGCTCCCTTTCGAAGTTCAGACAAGCAAGGAGATCCGTGAGGACGTAAGACTTAAGTACCGTTACCTCGATCTTCGTAATAAGAAGGTTAAGGAGAATATCCTTTTCAGATCAAAGGTTATCTCTTTCTTGAGATCTACAATGGAAGAGATGGGATTCGTAGAGTTCCAGACACCTATCCTTACTTCATCTTCACCTGAGGGTGCACGTGACTATATCGTACCTTCAAGAAAGTACAAGGGTAAGTTCTATGCTCTTCCGCAGGCTCCTCAGCAGTTCAAGCAGCTTCTGATGGTATCCGGTTTTGATAAGTACTATCAGATCGCACCTTGCTTCAGAGATGAGGATGCAAGAGCAGACAGATCTCCCGGAGAGTTCTACCAGCTCGACTTCGAGATGAGCTTTGCAACACAGGAAGATGTCTTCGCAGCAGGTGAGGAGGTTCTTACCAAGGTATTCAAGAAGTTCGCTCCCGAGGGCGCAGTTGTTACTGAAGCGCCTTTCCCGATCATCCCTTACAAGCAGGCTATGCTTGAGTTTGGTTGCGATAAGCCTGACTTGAGAAACCCTCTTAGAATTATCGACGTTACTGAGTTCTTCTCACGTTGCACATTCAAGGCTTTCATCGGCAAGACAGTACGTGCTATCAATGTTCATGCCAAGCTTTCCAAGGGTCAGCATGAGAAGATGCTCAAGTTTGCTCAGGACGAGCTCGGTATGGGCGGTCTTGGCTACCTTGAGGTTCTCGAGGATATGTCTTACAAGGGACCTATCGATAAGTTCATTCCTGACGATATGAAGAAGGAACTTGCAGATCTTGCAGGCCTTCAGGCTGGTGATACTATCTTCTTCATCGCTGATACAGAAGCTAAGGCTAACGAGTGCGCTGGTAAGATCAGAAATGAGCTCGGTGCAAGACTCGACCTTATCGAGAAGAATGCTTACCGTTTCTGCTATGTAAACGATTTCCCGATGTATGAGTATGACAAGGAGACAAAGAAGTACATCTTCACACACAATCCTTTCTCCATGCCTCAGGGCGGACTCGAGGCTCTTAACACAAAGCAGCCTGATGAGATCCTTGCTTATCAGTACGATATCGTATGTAACGGTGTAGAGCTTTCTTCCGGTGCCGTTAGAAACCACGACGTTGAGATCATGAAGAAGGCTTTCGAGATCGCAGGCTACACAGAGGAAGACCTGAAGCAGAGATTCGGTGCTCTCTACAATGCATTCCAGTATGGTGCACCTCCGCATGCAGGTATGGCTCCCGGTGTTGACCGTATGATCATGCTCATGAGAAATGAGGAATCCATCCGTGAAGTTATCGCATTCCCTATGAACGGTAATGCTCAGGATCTCCTGTGCGGAGCTCCCGGTGACGTTACAGAGCAGCAGCTTCGTGAGGTTCACATAAAGGTTAGACAGTGATGTCTTCCAAAGGCAAAGTTTATTTTTACACGCTCGGGTGTCGCGTCAATCAGTATGAGACTGATGCGGCACGCGAGCTGTTTTTATCCGCAGGATACGAGTGCACGACAGATGTTACCGAGGCGGATATCTGCGTTATAAACACATGTACGGTAACGGGAGAGGCAGACCGTAAGTCCAGGCAGAACCTAAGGGGAGCTGCAAGGCTTAACCCCGATGCGGTAATAGTTGCGATGGGCTGCGCATCCGAGATGGCAGACGGCCAGATCGATGCAGATGTAGTTCTCGGCACACGCGACAAGAATGAGATCGTAACCCGCGTAGAAGAGTTCCTTTCCGCTCGAAAAGCTATAACACACATAACTTCACACGAGCATCCTGCTTTGACAAAGCATGATGATTACCACGACTTCGGTACCATCATCTCGCCCGAGGGAAGCCGCGCTTTCATGAAGATCGAAGACGGCTGTAACAACTTCTGCACATACTGCATTATTCCTTTCGCGCGCGGCAGAGTGGCGTCACGTTCCCGCGAGAGTATAAGGGAAGAAGCCCGTAATCTTGCTTCTTTGGGTTATAAAGAAATCATTGTTTCCGGCATAGAGGTCTGCTCTTACGGTTCAGACAGAGGAGATGGAATTGAGTCTTTCCTTGGAGTTTTGCAGGATGTAGCTGCAATCGAAGGTGTTAAGAGACTTCGCATAGGATCTCTTGAACCCTCGAGTCTTACAGAAGAGTTTATTGAAGGAATAGGTAAGATAGATAAGCTGTGCCCGCACTTTCATCTGTCTTTGCAAAGCGGAAGTGATACGGTCCTTAAGAGGATGAACAGGAAGTACGACACAGCGTTATACCTTGAGAAAGCAAGGCTTCTTCGTGAACAGTTCCCGACTATGAAACTTACTACCGATATTATCGTAGGCTTCCCGGGCGAGACTGACGAGGAGTTTAACGAGACGGTCGAGTTTGTTAAGACGTGCGGCATTGATAAGGTACATGTGTTCCCGTATTCCATAAGGAAAGGCACAAAAGCTGCAAGTATGCCGCAGGTTGACGGTACTTTAAAGAAGAACAGGTGTGAGGTATTACGCAAGCTTTCGGACGAGCAGGAGAGCCTTTTCGCGCAGGGGCAGAAGGGCAAAGTGCAGGAAGTTCTGATCGAAGCGGACCACGGAGACATGTATGTGGGCTATACACGCGAATATATAAAGGCGCACATCAATAATGACAGACCGCTTGAGATAGGTTCTATCGTAAAGGTGCAGGCTGTCGACACGCTGTATTCTTCGCTGATTTGTAAAGTTTTTTAAAAGATAAAAAATACTTATATTTTTTAGTTTTAATGTGTTAGAATGAATCTATAGTAATGGATGCGGAGGCATTGAGTTGGATACTGAGACAACCAAGTTTAATTTTTCCGTTGATAAGTCTGCAAACGCCAGAGAGCTTATGACTTATGTGCTTTATGCACTCAAGGAGAAGGGATATAACCCGATCAATCAGTTGGTCGGTTACTTTATCTCGGGAGATCCTACTTATATCACAAGTTATAAGGGCGCAAGAGGCGTAATTAAGAGGATCGACAGAGACGAGCTTCTTGAGGTTATTATCTCAGAGTACTGCAGCAAGCTTTAATGGAAGATACATAAGATATACACGCGGCACTGGGCTTTATGGTGCCGCTTTTTTATTAAGTTTGGTATAAGCGAGGAGTGTTTATGGGTAAAGGAAGATGGATGGGTATCGACTTCGGAATGAAGCATATCGGTGTTGCTCTGTCTGACGAGTTATGGATAACAGCATCCGGATTTGAGACCGTTAACTGGAACGGACAGGATGATAGTTGGGCGGTAAACAGGATCGCCGAGATTGTAAAAGAGAAGAATGTAACGGGTATAGTCCTTGGTAAGCCTGCGAGAACGGACGGTTCTGTATCACATACAGAAGAAGTGGCAATCGAGTTCGGCAAGAAGGTTGAAGAGGCTACAGGCATTACTCCTGTTATGAAGGACGAAAGATATACGACGGTACTTGCTTCCCAGTTTATGAGAGAAGTCGGGAAGTCTGCCAAGAAACAAAGACCGGTTATCGATCAGGTCGCTGCCGAGATAATACTGTCTGATTATCTTGAGACCCTGCGATAAGCGAATCATTATGCTATACTTTTAAATAATATAAAGAACGGAGAATTACTATGGACGAAGATATCATCACAATGGTTAACGAAGAAACAGGTGAGGAGATCGAACTTCGCATTATCGATAACTTCGATATGGAAGACAGAACATTCGGCGTTTTCCTTACACTTACTGAAGATGAGGATGAGGCAGAGATCGTTATCCTCGAGATAATCGAAGAGGGTGAGGATACACTCCTTCAGTCTCTCGACGAGAGCGAAGAGGACGCTGTTTATGATTACTACGACAGCCTCTGCGACGCTGAAGAGAACGAAGAACCTGAGCAGTAATGAAGACTAACCAGAGAACAGGTTTTTTCAAGAGTCTGTTCGGGTTAAGGGATAAGTCTCCCGTTATTACCCGTAAGAAGACAGGAGCTGAAGACGAGCTGATCGTTATTCGTGATGTCTCAACGAATAAGGATTACTTCCTGTCAGTTATCGACGACTTCTTCTATAAAGAGAAGGAGTACATCGTTATGTATAACTATGCTCCTGATAACGGTAATCACGATAATCCCGAACTGGTCATCATGGAGACTAAGTTCAATGAGAAGGGTGATCAGATATTCATCTCCATAAGAGATAAGAATGAACTTGAAGTGGCCTTCTCGTTGTTTATGAGACGCTATTATGATTCGGATGTTCCGGACAGACAGGACAGAGTCGGAGTCAGATAAAGTCTTATGAATAAGGCTATCGATTATATCGGCGTGTTCTTCAGAGTCTTGATCGCGGTACTGATCTTCCTTGTAGTTCAGATTGCCGTGATCGAGGCTTTTACATTCTTTGGAATTGACTTAAAGATCTACAAGGGACTGTTTACGGCGGTCTATTCCATCGTATGTATTCTGGCATTCGTTGTTTACGATAAGGTCAGATCATATAAGCGAGAGAAACTGATCCGTACTGATAAAGTAGGTGCTCATAAGTTTATCGCTGCTGTTGTTCTCGCGTTCGGACTTTTGGGAATCGTTACTGTTTACATGTATATAGCGACATGGCTGTCCGCCGTATTTGCGCCTGTTGCCGAGCATATGGAAGAGTATTCAGACCGTATGGACAGATTCTCTGATGTTGATACAGCCATCGTTCCTTACTGGGATTCATTGATAGGGTTTATTGCTTCTTTTATGTTTGTCCCGTTAGCTGAAGAACTTACATTCCGCGGAGCAATATTTGGTGAGTTTATGTGCAAATTCAATGCGATCGTATCAGCTTTGTTGTCTTCGCTGGTGTTTGCACTGCTGCATGGCATATCAGTTCAGATTGGATATGCACTTATATGCGGTGTGATAATGGCACTTGCTTACCACTATACCGGTTCGATATGGATTACATATATCATTCATGCATCATTTAATCTGTTTGGTTCTGCGCTGTTTACACTTTTGGACAGCGGTATATTCGGGCAGATGGAGGTCGCGGCTAATATCGCTGCATTCCATGCTTCGATAATTGAGGTTATCTGTATCGTGCCTGCTGCAGCTGCTTTCATCCTTCTGTATAAGGACTATAAAGATAAGCAGAAAACTGCCACACCGATTGAAGCCGTTGCTGAGCCGGAGGTTGCAGTATGAATCAGCTGTCCAGATTCAGATTCGGTAATCTGCATAAGAGAAGGATCCTCGTAGTTATAAGCATGATCCTGCTGATGGTTTTTACATCAGTGCTTTTCCTGACTTTTATCGGATTCTTCGGCAGTCGTGCTGAACTTGTAAGAGTAAGGGCTACTGCTGAGCTGACGGCAGGAAGATCTGACGGTGTCGGTATCAATGTTCTTGAGATACCTGATACGAATATCATTGATGATCCGTTCTTTGGTAAGAACGATAACTGTATATCTGCTCAGGTGTCTGAGACGCAGGGATATTACATTTACTTCGATCCTGATGAAGCTTCTTCACTGTCAGGCGTCACAGCAGGTAACAGTGTAGATATCCTTTCTATCGACGGTACCGGAAAGATGGGATTAAGGTATAGCGGCCAGGTAATGGGTTATACAGATACAGTGTTCGGCGTGCCTGTAGCGATCGAAGATCAGTCAGCTATGTGGCTTAATGATCCTGTCGTTAAGTGTATGGAGTCATCAGGATCTTTGTATCTTATTACTCAAAGCGGAAAGCTGATCAGTGATGCCGCAGTTTCTCCTTCTGTGATTGAATCTGAGGATCCTTTTGTTGATATGTGTGCAGAAGGTATCTCAGTATATGCACTTACACTTCACGGAAACATTTATATCTCTACAGATGCAGGTCAATTCACTCTCCTTGGAACATGCACACAGCAGGAGGGTAAAGAGTCGCAGTATATTACGGTTTCTAACGGTAATATCAATATTCTGTTTACTGATGGCACAATCGCTGCATTTGCTCCTACTGGGCCTCAGACTGTAGGAGATATACAAACCGATAAAGCTGTATCAGGTGATGGCTTTATGATAGTCTGCTCCGGCAATGAGGTGTATGTCAGCCGTAATGGTCTGTTCATGGAGTTAGTTGACGGTGTCAGTGATTTTATGCGTGAAGGGGATCGGGTCGTTGATCTTGAAGCTAATGATAATGCTGCATTTATCCTCACATCATACGGTAAGCTCATTAAGGTTGATATGTCTTATGACGAACCTTTGGTAACGTCCAGAGATATCTCGTCGGTCGAGCCTGTAAGCATCTGCCCGTCAGGTAGTAATGCTGTTATTGTTGCAGCATCAGATAATCAGGCTTATTATGTATCACTGTCCAGCGGCAATCCCAGATCTCTTGGTATGACTGGCGTTTCTGTAGATGACGTCTTCCAGTATGGTGAGGATTCATACATAGTCAGAAGCGGTAATATCCTTTATGAAGTATCGCTGATGTCTGCAGTAGAAGTAGATCTTCCTATTGCTGATGATCTTGTACTTGAAGGCGATATCTGCATGATAAAGAACTCCACTGCGGATACACATGCGTGGGATCTTTACGGCTCTACAGAGCTTGTTACTCAGACAAGCGGCGTGAGCCTGATCGGAACGGGCAACGGACAGCACGCGATGTCGAGACTGCTGGAAGAGCCTTCTTCTGCGCTTTTCGAGAAGAATCTGTTCTACAGGGTAGAGGTTACGCTGTCTTCGTCAACGCCGGACGCTTCCTGCTATGTATGGCTTGAGGGAGATACATTCGGCAACGAGGGCCTGCACATCACTGATATCGGTGATCAGCCAAGATCTTATTCATATGTATTTGTAGTTACTGAGAATATGCTTTCTGATGAGTCGCTGAGATTTAATATCTCATTCGAAGGCGATGCTGTTGTTAACGTTTATAACGTCTATGTTGGTCTGGACAGATACGATATCAATTCTGTTCCTACAGAGTTTACTGATAACGTTATCGCATGTGCGCCTTCTGCTTTAAGATTCCCGTCGATAGTACCGGGAAGCGACGATTATTGTGAAGAGACATTCTATGGTGTAAGCGCAGCCTCTTTGGAGCGAGCTATGATCCTCAGTAAGGATTCGGGTGCTAACCCTTGGCTTGTTATGGGACCTTATGTCACACAGAACGATGTTGATGCGTTCTTAGGTTATGTCTGCGGTTCTGTCTCGGATGAATACGGTCGCCGCAGAATAGATAACGGAACTGCTTTGCCGTGGAGCAGACAGTTCGAGACTATCTATGTTGAGATCAATGACAGCGATAATGTTTTCCCCACGGATTCACAACGAGGTGCTTACGTTTCATATGTCATAAGCCTCTTCGCCAAGTCTGAGTTCTATATTGCTATCAAGGATAGGATCGTCTTTATTGACGGCATGAACTATGAGGGAGGAGTAATGCTCTCTGATGCGGACCGTCATGCGACCGGTATAGTGCTTGATGCGGTTGAGAATGAAGGCGTTGAGCTTTCCTTTGTAGACTCAGTATATGCATCGATAGATAATGCGATATATCAAGCTCCGAGAATGGGTGGAAACGGCACAAACAGCGGTGAATATGTTTCCTCGGTAAGAATAGGTTCTTCCATTGTTGCGGGTAACTACAGCGCTGCCGATATAGTCTCGGCCATCATAAGAGCTGAATCGATGTATTCGGATATCATCATGATCGATTCGGATATGTCATCGTGTGGATTGATATCGTCGCTGAGACCTTTGATCGATGGTGATCTTATGTACTGCGAGATAATGGAGCCGCTTGATCCGTCTTCGAGGTTTTCTGCAGAGGGCTTTAATGAAGCGTGCGAGACCATTCTTATTGATAAGCCTGACAGTATAGTTATGGTTGTAGCAAACCATTCGGATACTTTGCAGCAGTTCGTTGTATTAAGCGATGCTTATGATACTTCGGATGGTTTTTACCGAAGGTATTCCTCGCAGGGTGCGCTTCTAATGGAAAGGGACCTCAACAGACTTGGTCTCCGCCTCGTTCTTCAGGCAGGTGAGTACATGGTCATCGAGATCCCCAAATAATCAGTTAATACCTGTAACTGTGTAATCGAGATCAGTAATTGTCTTAGTAAGCATCTCGTCGGTAACGTCGCCGTCGAGCTCTACTGTTGCTGTACCTGCTTCGTGAGAAGCTTCAGCTGTTACTACACCGGGTATATCCATAAGTGCGTTTCTTACAGCCTTCTCGCAGTGCTTGCACATCATGCCTTCGATGCTTATTGTCTTTGTTGCCATAGTGGTTCCTCCTGTTATCTCCTGCGGTAATTCCGCCTGTGCGTTTCTTCTTCTATCATACTTGTCTTTGCCCGGCTCGAAAAGGTTAATCCTCAAAGCATTCATACATACGGTAAAGCTTGAGATGCTCATGGCCGCTGCACCCAGTACGGGGCTCATGTTGATGCCGAACCCTGAAAGGGCACCTGCAGCGATAGGGATGAGCAGGATGTTATAGATAAAGGCCCAGAAAAGATTCTCGTGGATGTTCTTAACGGTCTTGTGAGAAAGTCTTATCGCAGCGGGTACATCCGTAAGGATGGATCTCACAAGCACAATATCTGCAGCATCTATTGCTACATCAGTACCTGCACCGATAGCAATTCCGATATCCGCACTCGTAAGAGCGGGTGCGTCGTTGATTCCGTCTCCGACCATCGCAACTTTGCCGTAGTTCTTAAGCTCATTGATTACTCTGTTCTTACCCTCGGGAAGAACGCCTGCAACTACTCTGTCGACACCGGCTTTCTTGGCTATCGCATTTGCGGTACGCTCATTGTCTCCTGTCAGCATAACAGTCGTGATGCCCATGTTATGAAGCTGTCTGATGGCTTCCTGAGATTCTTCCTTGATCGTATCGGCTACCGCTATGATTCCTAAGAATCTGTCTTCCTGTGCGAAGAAGAGGGGAGTCTTGCCCTCGTTAGAAAGATTAACTGATTCGGAGATTGCCTCATCGGGTACTTTAGTAACGCTAGTTATATAGTGTTTGTTTCCGCCGAAGGTTTTCTTGCCGTTGACTGTACCGGTAAGACCCTTGCCGGGAACGGCCGTAAAATCCGTACATTCATATGTATCTTCAGAATAGGCGACAACAGCCTTTGCCAGAGGGTGCTCTGACTTGCTCTCGAGACTTGCAGCAAGCTTTAGCAATTCAGACTTTTCGAGGCCTGAAGCAGGGACGATGTCTGTTACTGAAGGCTCGCCGCACGTTATGGTTCCTGTCTTGTCGAGAGCCACGATCTGTATCTTCTCGGTCTGTTCAAGAGCAGTTGCAGTCTTGAAGAGGATGCTGTTCTTGGCTCCTACGCCGTTTCCTGCCATGATCGCAACGGGTGTGGCAAGTCCCAATGCGCATGGACAGCTTACAACGAGCACTGCGATACCGTGTGTAAGCGCAGTGGAGAAAGACTCTCCTATGATAAGCCAGATGATGGTAACCAAGAGGGCAACTCCTAATACTGCAGGAACGAATATACCTGATATCCTATCGGCAATTCTTGCTATAGGAGCTTTGCTCGAGGCACTGTCGCTTACCATCTTTATTATCTGTGATATGGTCGTATCTTCGCCGACCCTTGTGGCACGGCACTTGATAAAGCCTGTCTGATTGATTGTGGCAGCGGAGACTTTGTCGCCTGTGAATTTATCTACAGGTATTGATTCGCCTGTAAGAGCTGATTCGTTTACTGTACTTGTGCCTTCTTCTATGATGCCGTCGACAGGGATGCTCTCGCCGGGTCTGACCACGAAGATATCATTTACCTTAACATCTTCGATGCCTACCGTTGTCTCCTGACCGTCCTTGATGACAACGGCTGTCTTGGGAGCGAGATCCATCAGGCTCTTAAGAGCATTTGTGGTGCGACCCTTGGATATGGATTCCAGAAGTTTACCAACCGTAATAAGTGTGACGATCATTGCAGCTGAATCGTAGTAACCGTAAAGGAACGATACGGCAGAACCCATTGCAACGAGTGTATCCATATTAGGTGCTCGATGTATAGCTGATTTGAAACCGCTTATGAAGAACTTGTTGTTAATTATGAGAATGGCAAGAGCTAAGACCATCTGTATGATTGGTCTGTCCATTCCCGCGATCATTAGTATGATGAGAAGTATAGCAGATGCGATGAGACGCTTTATAAGAACAGGTTTCTCCTTGTTCTCGAGTGACTTGCTGTCCTCTTTGCCGGTGCTGAGGCTCGCTCCATAACCGGCATTCTCTACAGCGCTGATTATATCTTCATGAGATGCCGTGCCTTCGACTGTCATTGAGTTGGTAAGAAGGGAGACGGTGCAGGAGGTGACCCCCTGAACCCCATTAACAGCCTTCTCGACATGTGCCTGACAAGCGGCACAACTCATACCTGTTACATCATACTTTTCCATGTTTTAATTATCTTATATATTGTTATCGGTTAGCGATAAGCAACTATAACATACTATATTTATTAATGATATAGTGTATTATGTTAATGAAATTTTACATGGGAGAAGGTAAATATGGCAGAGTATCAGTATAACGAGCAGAACCAGCCGCAGGGTAATAACGGTTTGTGTATCGCAGGATTCATTGTTTCCTTGGTTTCACTTCTGTGCTGCGGACTTACGAGCATCATCGGACTTATCCTGTCCATCATCGGTGTAGCTACATCCAAGGGCAGAAAGAAGGGGCTTGGTATCGCAGGTATCATAATCTCTTCGATAATGACAGTGTTACTTATTGGAGGAATGATCGTTAATTATTCAGATTTGATTAACCAAGACTATTCCGATATCGAGGAGCTTGAAGAATGGCTTGATTCTCTTGAAGAAGAATCCGGAAGCGGCTCCAGCAGAAGAAGCAGCAATGATGAGATCTCAGACAGCGATATTACAAGTATTGATTGGATTGATGAAGAAGACGGATCTTATCTCGTATTCCAGCGCGGTCATACTTTCAGATATTACATGACGGCTGACGACCTTGATGACAACTACTATGAAGGTTCTTATGAGCTGTATGTAGGCGAGGAGGCTATCGAATTCATTAGTGAAGACCTCGATGATTACGGCGTTACTGAAGAAGAGATCGAAGATCTTATCGAGTCGAACGATGAGTATACTGAAGAGAATGTAGTTCTTCTGTATCTGCACTATGATTGCCGTATGCAGAATGGTGTTGATACATTAAGCGGCTTGAGAGACGCTCCTTACTGCGGTTTTGCAATTACAGAAGGCGGAGAGCTTAATCTTGATCTCGTAAACATGAATAGTGCTAACTACTATTACTTCATTCCTTACGAGGACTGATAGTAGATTAAGTTACTTTACCGTCGAACAGGCCTGACTTTCTTTCAAGAACTAAGTTCTTAATAATATAGACTGCAGAGCTGATTATAATAGTGCTGACTATCACTGCCGGCAGATATACTGAGATTCCGAATCTACTAGACAGGAAGAACAGTGTGCCGATCATCAGATAGTTCAGCATTATTATTTCGAGAGAAATCTTGCCGAGGAACTTGAGAACAGGGTTGCTGAACTTTAACTTTGACATGATAGTGACGATAAGTATCAGGAAGACAATCTCAAATACAGTCTCCTGACCAAGTCCCTTGAGCTTATCCAGAAGAGGATTAGGAACGTCGTCGTATTCTGTCCAGTAGATAGATAAATCCATCAGATGTCTGTGGATGATATCAAGTACAACAAACAGTACGGAAGAAGCGATAAGGATAGGTATGAAAGCCTTCTTTATTGCTTTATTTATGATTTCTTCCTTGTATGCATAGAACATACCGAGAGGGAACATAAGGATAGTGTTATACCACCATTCGCCCTTGAACCAGTAGGACATGGTCTGTGAATCAGAGTGTCCGGCAAGAAGGCCGATAACCATCATTATGACAACAGCGCCTGTCATGATGAGAATACCGGTAAGAGGCTTCTTTACCTTGGCAAATACTATCCTGAATGTGATGTACAGAAGCATAATCTCGACCGCGAACCACATCTGATTGTTTACGAGGAAAATGCCGAAGAAACTGCAAACAACAGCGCCGAATCCGAAGTGTGCTCCAATCCTGATATTGCTCAGGAGTGCCGCTGTCAGATAGATATAATTGCAGATAAAGAACGGTACCAGTACAGTAAATATTCTTCTTCGCATAAAGCCTTTGATGTAGTTCTTATCTGTCATCCATCTCTTTATGAGTCCGAATCCGGAACAGAAGAAGAAGAAAGCTACCGCGAGTATTCCGTAATAGAAGAAGTTCATGAGCTCGCCTATATTAATACCTGCGAACCTGAGAATAACAACAGTTTGGTGAAGCATTATAAACACTGCCAGGAAGCCTTGGAACTCTTTTGTTGATTCACGGTCGAAGAAAGATATCTCATTATGTGATCTTCGGGATACTCCTATGAGCAGGAGTGCACCGAGAAGAGCTATGCAGATATAAAATGTTACCGTCAATTCCACCTGTTGTTTTCCTTTCTCATCTTAATAAGCTGATAATGTTCAGCGTAAGCGATATCAGAAGCAGCGTTATCACCACAAGAATAATGATTATTAATTTGCTGATTTCTTTTCTGTGTTTAATCTCTTCGTCGCCAAGCTCTACTGAAGCATTAATTAGTTCCTGAGCTTCCTCGCGTGTCAGAGTATCATTCTTGTCTTGCCGTTCGCCCGCGAGAATCTCCATGATCGATATGTCAAGTAGCTCGGAGATTGGTTCAAGCATAGAAATATCGGGAAAACTGAGACCACGTTCCCATTTGGAAACCGCCTTGTCCGTAACGTTCAAGGCATCGGCAAGCTGTTTCTGGGTAAGCCCCTTCTCCTTGCGCAGTGTGGTGATCAGTTGTCCCGTTTTCTCTTTGTCCATTAAGTCGTAACGACCTCTGTTTTACCTCTATTAACTGTAATAATAACCGACTTGATTTTGAAATACAAAGAAGCGATTGCAGCGGTTAATGCGAATGTTGTTAGAGCGCCGTAATTAGCAATGAAGCCGACGTTCTCAGGGAACATGATAAAGAGCATACACATAACTGCAATATGCATGATGTATATAGGAAGAGAGCAGTCGCGGCCAAGATTCTCAGCATTGGTTCCAGCCATGAAGTTAGGATACTTAAGGCAAAGAAGAACGGCTACTACAGTGAGGATCTCACAGCTTACGAAGGGAACAGCAACGCCCTGCTTGTAACCGTTAAGTTCGAAGATAGCTGTAGTAGCGCAGATCACAAGCAAAGCCCAAAGTGCCGGTGCGAGGAACTTGATGCTCAAGATCTTCTTTTCGTATCTTCTTATAAGCATGCCCGTCATAGTGTAGGAAAGGCCTACGAGAATAGCATTTCGAAGCTGATAGCCTTCGCCGATATCGAGGTGTGAAAGTACTACGTATGCAGCAATGAGGGCAGGCCCTGCGAACATCACTTTCTTAAGAATGCCCACCTTGTTAAGAACGATCATGATAACGAGTGCATACAGTAGGGAACCTAAGAACCACAGATGTTCCGTAAATGGGGAGAGGTTATAAAGCAGGAAATCAATTAAAGCTTTGCGCGTGAAGCATGCTGTGATTCCGTTAAGGTTACCCTCTGTTATGCGCTCGTAAAGCGTGAAGAAAGCAAAATAGAACAGATTGGATGTAACGTAGAGAAGAAGCATTCTCTTGGTCTGCTTTATAAGGCGTGTCATCATCTCCTTGCTGTCATCGCGGAACAGGAAGTAACCGCAGACCATGAAGAAGAAGGGGACAGCGACCTTACCGTAAGTGATGAAGACCTGACCTGCTTTGCCTGCGAAGGGGAAGTGGATGGTGACAACGAGGAACGCCATTATGATTCTCATGAAATCAATAGAGTGTATGCGGCTGAGCTTTTCGCCGGGGGTGGCGGAAGCTCTTTCCTTGCCGTTAATGAGAGCGATAATGTGCTTGTCGAAGCCGTGAAGTACTGTGGCAAAACCGATGGAACCCAGTATAGTAAGAACTACATACATTCCTGCAGAAGGAATGTGCGCAAGGCTTCCGTGGAGGCCATGCAGGAACATTGCGTGGATAAGGTAAAGCTCAAGTGAGATAGAACCTAAGAACTTAAGAACGGGGTTGCCGAATCTTACCTTCATCATGATAAGCAGAACGAGGCAGACGAATACGAAGATCCAGGGAAGCTGGAATCCCAAGCAGCGTACCTTATCAAGGTAGCCGTTGTACTCGCCCGGGATCTCACTCCAGTAAGAATACATCTCGAGCATGTATCCAGTCTGAATGCGCAGGACTGCAACAAGGGCAACGAGAACGGGAATGAGCACCCAGTATGCTTTGCGTGCGAACTTGCGTAGACCCTCGGCATGCTTAGAGAAGATGATGCCCACTACGAAAAGGAAAGAAGCGTTATACCACCACTCACCCATGAACCAGCGGGAGCAGGAGTAGTCCTCACCGTGGTTAAGCAGGAGGCTTCCGGTCATCATTCCTGCTACGGCGAGAGCCATTACGACAGTTGCTGCCGTGCGGTTCTTGATGAGGCGGTAGATAGCGAAGAAGAGAAGATAGAGTATCGCGATCTCTATGATGTACCACATATGTGAGTTAAGAAGGTACCAGCCGGACATGAGGATAGCAACATCAATGGGAGCAAGCTTCGCACCTTCTACGCAGATTGAAGCTACAAACAGGCTGTTACAGGTGAAGAAGGGGACGAGAACCGTAACAAGACGCTTCTTAAGAAAGCCTTTAAGATAGTTTTCTTTGGTCTTAAGGCTGGTAAAAAGACCGTAACCTGAGAAAAAGAAGAATATGCCGACGAAGAGAACTCCCAAGTCCTCGAAGTCGCCAAGGGCGCCTGCCTTCTCGGCAAGTTCCTGTGACAGGTGGTGAAGGATTATGCATATGGCAGCAAATCCCTGTACGGCTTTTGAAGTCTCAAGAGAGAACGGATTGTCCTGCCATTCCTTTCTCTTGGAGATTTTTACTCCCACAAGAAGGAGCAGCAACAATAACGGAAAAATGATGATCAGCGGAAAGTCGAGAGCTATAAACGACTTGTAAAGGGACTGCAGCTGGGTAGGCAAAGTGTCCATGGTAAGCCTCCTGATGGTTTGATGATTCCAACCTATCAATCAGGGGACAGGCATACAACCGACTGTCGGTAGAATCCCACGGATATAGCAAAATCAGGCATTCTACCTTTGGTTTACCTGGCGTTTGCAAATAAGTATTACTACTGTTATCATAAATTAAACGCGTTCAATAATGTGAGAGGAAATATGAATAAGACTTCACGGACAGGACTATATCTGATACTGATCGTACTATGTGTGATTGGGATAATTACAGGCAGCTTTTTGGATCTGCCGATGTCTAAGGCTCTCTATATAGGTGACGCGCTTGCCTTTAAGTTAATCAGTTTTATAACAGTAATTGTCTTCTTTGAGTCATGTGTTGTTTTCTTGGGCGTTCTTTTCAGACAGCTGCTTGCCAAGTATAAAAGCACTTCGAGAAGAGTAATTGTCTGTTTGGTGTTCTCATATCTATTCTGTTCAACGGCAACTCTGGGTGGTGCCAAGATAATTAATGATCCTTTATTGGCGGGGAGCTTTTCTAATCTTGCAGGAACTTTGACTGGCAGTTTATTAATGGGTTCTTTGTTTCTGATGGCGGGCTTCATATTCGGATTCTTTATTACTGGTAATCAGTATGATTCCTCTAAGACTAAAGTCTTGATTAAGCTTATCCTGATATTCACTATGGGATTTCTAATAGCGCACTATCTGAATTGCATAATCGATCGCCCATCCTATTTGCGCCTCGTAACTGAAGTGGATGTGACTGGCTTTATGCCTTGGTTCCGACTTCCCAAGGGAACCAAGCTTCTGATGTCGCTTACGGATCTCATATCTTCGCATCAGGGCTCCTTTGTCAGCAGTCACGTACTGTATGCGGCTCTGTTTATTATCATTTTTCCGGCATATTCTCTTGTAATCCCCTCTCTTAAGAAGCGCGAGAGACTTCTGATAATAATTGCAGGTGTATTCACAGTAATGGTGATACTGTGCAGATTGTTGTCAGGCAATAATTATCTTACGGATATCTCTTTTGCAGCACTCTATAGTTTCAAGTTCAGTATGTCTTATAATGGAATAAGACTGAAGAGAAGATGAAGAGCAATCAAAGAGAATACATAGATTATGTAAGTGAATTTGCCGGAACCCACATGAAGCATATCTGGCTGGGCGGATCTTTCCTGCGCGGTAATCCTACTGTTTTCTCGGACGTTGATATAAGTGCTCTGTTGGACAAAGAATCTCTGCTTAATTTTATTAACGGCTACGGAGAGCCTGTATATCTTTCTTGTACGACTAATCCCGAAGGTATCATCATAGTGATTTATGAAGACGGAGTTGCCGTCGATCTTGAGGTGATCGGGTTAGTTGAGGTAACGGATGACTGTTTCTTTCATATGGAAAGGATCAAGGAACGTGTATACAGCAGGAACAACAGTGTTTGCAGGGAAGTCTGTCAGCGAAACGATCTTCCTTATCAGACCGCACGCCTTTTCACAGAAGCTTGATCAAGTATCTGGGCGGTAAGAAGGAGCTTGGGGTAAGCGTAGCCAATGAGATAGCAGCGTTTCTGAAGTGTGGTTTTGAGGTTGCTCAGAACGACTATAAGAACGGGATTACACGCCTCCTTGATGTTTATAGTGATAAGTATCCCCTTGATGAGAAGTACCGCGATCTTTGTGTTGGACTGATCCGCGAAGTTTGAATGTCCCCGGAAGTGCCCTAACCGCAGTTTTGTTATAATGGTTATCGGATACTGCGCGATTTGAAGGGATAAGTAATGACAATAAACGAGAGTAAAGTAATCCTTTGGGATGATGGCGGAAACAGGCTTTGGTTGTTCTCGGTACCTGATGAGGATCAGTACAGATATATCGAGGGCAAGCCTTGTATTACGTTTGGGATCGCTTATGAGAATGAGTTCTTTAAAGGACAGGATGTTGTTACCATCTTTGATCACTACTTAAGTGAGACTGTCAGTGAACTTGAAAAGGTCTGTGAAAGCCGCGACGGATCGTTCCGTTTATCTGATGTCGGCGGGAACAGCGATTGTTTTATTGATTTCAAGAAGTTGTCCTTAGGTGCGCTGAGTGTATCCGGAAGGTTGGGTGCGACTTTCTCCTCACATTCCTTAACATTTGAGTTTGTTGCTGATCAGACTCTGTTGGAACCATTGATAAAGAGTTTGATAATTAATTAGATTGGATCATAAGTACAGAATGGAAACGATAGAAATACAAACACCGGGATTCAAACTTGAATTATCTCCTAAGGTTTATGATGGACCTTCGCCGTACAACATGATTTTGCTTGCGCGCATAGAGAGCAGCAGTTTCTCTGTTTCTACAGAAATTGATACCGGGACATTGCAGTTTGATGAGTTTAAGCATCAGTTGATAATGATGTATAACAAGTTAAAAGGAACGGCGGAACTTACCGGTAATGATCACCAGAGAATCATCTTTGAGGCAACGCGTACAGGTCGCATAAAGATAAAAGGAACTTTGGGAAGATTTCTCCGCGAAGAAGATTATAAAGTGGATTTTGTCGTTGAGGTTGATCAGACGGATTTAAGCAAGTCCATGAGCAAGATTCAGAAGGGTTAATGAATATATGAGTATAAGAACAAGCAGGAGAGTTGTATGATTCATCTTGAGACGGACAGGCTGATCTTAAGGGATTATTGTGCGGATGATTTTGATGAGTACTTCAGACTGATGTCTGATGACAAGACCATGTACTATCTTCCGGAACTGAAGCAGACTGACATTGATTCTGCTAAAGAAAACTTCGCTGAAGTGTTGAAGGACATAGAACGCGAGACACGGGAGTTCTGCTTTCTCTGCATGGAATCAAAGGAAACTCATGAGATTATAGGAAATGTCGGATATAACGTTACAGGACGCGCGCCGGAAGGAAAGACGGTGCACCTGGGTTATTTTTCTTATCCAAAGTTCTGGGGTAACGGGTATATGCCCGAAGCGGTAAAGAGAGTTCTGGCATTCGCATTTACAGAGGATAATGTGTATAAAGTAACGACAGGCTGTCTTACCGAGAATGTGGGATCGGAACGCGTTATGCAAAAGAACGGAATGGTTAAGTATGCCGAGTTAGCAAATCATGAATTGCATGACGGCAAGCTGAAGACCAGAGTGGAATACCGGTTGTTAAAGGATGAATGGGAAGCTTTATAACTATATTTCATATCTCATTTCCTAATGATAACTATCTTCCGCGGGTGTGAAAGATAGTTATTGTTTTCGCGCAGGAAGACGGTGTTCGCGAGGTGTGGTTTGCAATATACTTACAATAGCCATAGAAAAGAGGAAGCGCTTATGTGCCTTATCTGCGACAGGATTGAGATGATCAAGAACGGGACTAACCCGTATTTTGTTAAGGAACTTAAGACGGGGTACGTCGTGGTCGGCGACAATCAGCATTTCTGCGGGTACACGCTGTTCCTGTACAAGAACCACGATCACACGGAGTTGTTTCAGTTGGATATGGAGGAGCGCACCCTGTTTATGCAGGAGATGTCCGTGGTCGCGGAAGCCGCGGCAAGAGCATTCAAGCCCGACAAGATGAATTATGAGTTACTCGGCATGGGCGACGCGCACCTTCACTGGCATCTGTATCCGAGGCGCGACGGCGATATCGGTGATTACGGTAATCACGGCAGGGGACCTGTGTGGTGGTATCCTATGGAGAAGATGTATTCGGATGAATCGCGTCCGGATGAGGCTGCATTAGAAGATATGAAGAATAAACTTCTGAAAGAGTTGGATGCGTTGACAGTATGATCACATATGAAGACAAGATTACCGCAGAAGAGTTTCTGGGATTAAGAGCGCATGTAGGCTGGGTAGAGCTACCGCTTGAGGAGGCGCGCGTATGCGTCGAAAAGGTGTACTTCATCGTGTGCGCACGCGACGGCGAGAAAGCTATCGGTGTGGCCCGACTGATGTGGGACGGCGGCTACATGGCGTTCCTGTCGGATGTAATTGTTGATGAGAATTACAGGGGACTCGGCATAGGGCGTAAACTCGTTGAGTCGTGTATCGGGAAACTGCAGTCGGATCTTAAGCCGGGCTTCAAGGTTAAGATGACATTGAATTCTGCTCCGGGCAAAGAGCCTTTCTATGAGAAGTTCGGATTCGAGGTTCGTCCCAACGATCACGCCGGCTGCTCTCTTGATAAGTGGATAACGGCTGAGGAATAATTTGAGAAAGAGGTCTGTATGAAGATATTGGTTTTGGGCGGGACGAGGTTCTTCGGTGTTCACATGGTAAACGACCTTATTGAGAAAGGTCATGAGGTTACCATAGCAACAAGAGGGCAGACTCCGGATGATTTCGGCGATACAGTCATGAGGATACGTCTCGACAGAACGGATGAGGACAGCATTAAAGCGATGATCTCTGATACGCATTATGACGTGATCATAGATAAGATTGCTTACTGTTCGAACGATGTGCGTAAGCTTCTGAATAATGCCGACTGCGATAAGTATATCTATATGAGCAGTACCGCAGTTTATGATCCGCTTCATGTCGATACTGTCGAAGATGATTTTGACGGTAACGGGGGAGAACTTATCTGGTGCGACAGACCGGACTACCCTTACGAGGTGGTGAAGAGGCACGCAGAATATGCCCTGTGGCAGAAGTATTCTGATATGAAGTTCGTTGCTGTCAGATACCCTTTTGTAATCGGTAAAGATGATTACACCAAGCGCCTGTATTTCTATGTTGAGCATGTGTTAAAGCAGTTGCCGATGAAGGTGGATAATCTTGATAATCAGATGTCTTTCATAAAGTCCGACGAAGCGGGCAAGTTCATATCTTTCCTTGTTGATAAAGACTTCACAGGTGCGGTTAACGGCTGCTCACACGGTACAATTTCGGTGAAGCAGATACTGGACTATCTTAAGCAGGAGACCGGAATGAGTGCAGTCTTAAGTGAGGATGGCGATCCCGCACCTTATAACGGTACGCCGGAATACAGTGTAAATACTGACAAAGCTGAATCACTCGGATTTGAGTTTTCTGATATCAACGACTGGATCTTCGGGCTGCTCGACTACTATATCGACGTGGCTCACGAAGGAATGCTTGGACTTTACGGTTCAATAGATTAATATATTGATGTTGCGCAGAAACGCTAGAATTGAATCAAAGGGATAATGGGATGTTAGGGATATATTTCAGTGGGACGGGCAATTCGAAGTTTGCCGCCGAATGTTTTTGCAAGAATTACGATAAAGATTCAAAGGCATTATCTATAGAAGACCAGGATGCTATATCAGAAATCAAACGTTCTGATCTGCTGGTGTTTTCTTATCCGGTACAATACAGTACTGTTCCGAAGATTCTAAGAGACTTCATCACAAAAAATAGTGAGCTATGGATGAATAAGAAAGTATTCATAATTGCAACTATGGGTTTGTTCAGTGGTGATGGTTCAGGAATACTTGGCCGGCTTTTGCATGGATTTGGAGCAGAAGTAATCGGTGGACTTCATCTGAAGATGCCTGACAGTATAGGTGATGAGAAGGCTCTTAAAAGACCGCTTGAGAAGAATAAAGAGTTAGTCATAGCCGCTGAATCGAAGATAAAGGAATCCGTGAGACTTCTTAAGGAAGGGAAACCGACACGCGAAGGATTAGGTCCTCTTTATCAGATGGCAGGCCTCTTCGGACAAAGACTGTACTTTGGACATAAAACGAAGGAATACTCTTCTAAGCTTAAGATCAACGCTGATAAATGTGTAGGTTGTGGTTTGTGTGTGAAGTTGTGCCCGATGAATAATATAACTGTTGCTTCAGGGAAGGCTGTCTCCGGCAATCAATGTACCATGTGTTATAGATGTATCAACAAGTGTCCCAAGCAGGCGATAACTCTTCTTGGCAAAAATATTGTTGAACAGAGTGTGATAGAGAAATATGTGTAAGGTTTATATTGTTAGACACGGTAAAGTGGATTTCCACTGGCGGAACTGGTGTAATTCAACGGAATTTGACAGTGATGGTCAAGAGTACGACAGATCACCTTTGACAGACGACAGATACTCAGTATCCGGATTAGCTGATGGCAAGATCTATATAAGTACTTTGCCAAGAACCAAAGATACAGCAGTTATGTTATTTGGTCAGAAAGAATTCATCATGTCTGAGTTGATACATGAGGTGCCGTTAAGATCCGGATTTGATAGCAAGCTTAAGCTCCCGCGTTGGTTTTGGTGTGTGCTCGGAAGGCTTCAATGGTATTTTAATCATTCCAGACAACCTGAATCCCGCAAGCTTTCCCATGAAAGAGCCAAGCGATTTGTTGAACTAATCTGCAATGATGATATCGACTGCACAGTAGTGACGCACGGCTTCTTTATGCATACGTTGTTATCTGAGTTGAAGAATTCAGGTTTCAGCATTCCCAAAACTCATGCAAAGTATAAAAACGGTGAGTGCATTATAGCGGAACGGCAATAGAGAATAAAAAAAGGAGTTGCCGTTATGACAACTCCTATTCATGGTGGATGATACAGGACTCGAACCTGTGACCCCCTGCACGTCAAGCAGGTACTCTAGCCAGCTGAGCTAATCATCCTCAGCTCGAGAATAATACCATTTATCTAAGGCTTTGTCTATATTTACGTCTGAGTACTCTATCTCTCCTGAGAACATTCTGGCGGCCTCGTGAATGTCGATGTTGCTAAGCACCAGATCTGCAAGAAGATACGTTGCTTCAACAGCAAAACCGGTCTCTTCCGGATACCTGTACAGAAGGTAAGCGCAGAAGTTGCTGAATGCTCGCGCGTTGCTGTCAATGCATTTCTTTTCCTGCTCGGCAGTCGGCTGTTCAGCGATTATCTTGTTGATGATGACAGTCCACGAAGGATCCAATACTTCCAGTGTGTTTACGAATTCGGCACGTGACAAGGAATTGCAAACATTTGGTTTCAATACAGCAAGTCTTTCAGTAAGCGGCTTGCTCGTATCAAACACAATCTTGATGTCATCAGATAATTCGTGCTGCGGCACCAAGGAGAAATCGTCTTCTTTATCAAGTATGATCCTGCACGCTTCCTCACAGACAAGTCCTATACCGCCGTCCGTGTAGTCTTCGTATTCGTTATAGAATCTCGGATGCTCGGTGCAGATGTCGCACAGGAAGTCCTCGCCGTGCTTGAGGATCATGCTGCAAAGTCCGTCTTCACGAAGAAAAGGGCAGCGCTCGTTATCGCCGAGGATGATCGTGTTGCCATCAAGGTGAGAAGCTATATCAGGCTCTGCGCGAAAACGCTCTAAGGAAGTCTCGTCAACATCAATCTCCCATCCGGCGCAGCAGGTATGTCTGCACTTAGAGGCGATGCACTTGAAGTCATGATAGTAATCAGGAAAGTACGTGATCATAAGCCTCGTCCGGTATACCGATTTCTTCAACGATTACATCGCCTGCGTATGCTTTGCCTTCGCCTGTGATAAGTCCGGTCTTGCTCCTGCCGAAAGTTACAGTAGTATTGGCATGTATACCCGCGCCCATAAGCTCGCCGTTATCGGAATTAATTCCTGAGGGAATATCAACAGCTACAACATGAGGATAGTGCATGCTGTCTGCTCTTGAAAGTAATTCTTTCTTGTCTTCACGAAGTTGTGACAGAAGTCCAATACCAAAGACAGCATCGACCAGAACGTCGGAAGCGGGAAGGTCATCACTATTTCTATAGTAAGAGATAGTTCCGCCTATTTTCTTATACTTAGCTAACTGATGAAGAAACTCCCAGCTTGCGTGCTCGAGGTTACCTGCTACTAGAGCCTGTACGGTTCCGGTAAATGAGGAATTTTCTGACAAAAGTCTTGCAATGCAGATTCCGTCAGCACCGTTATTACCTGTGCCGGACAGGACTAATACAGATGAAGAAGGGAAGCTGCTTATGATGTGAGAGGCTACTTTGGAAGAAGCTGTCTCCATCAACGTAAGTGAAGGTATACCGAGTACGTCTATGGCGTAGCGGTCGGCTTTTTTCGAGACGGTGCCTGTTATTACGTCTGTGCTCATGCTTCGGTCTCCACGGCGAAAACCTCGCATATCTTACGGATACAGTCGAACATGTACGGCTTGTAGGAGTCGAGATCACAGGGGGTTCCTTCAAGCACGATAGTGTGTGCGGTGGAACTTATGAATTCGATAAGGGTGTAGAGCATTATGGGCTCGTCCTTCCATTTCGTGCCGTTGCTGTGAAGGATGTTCTCGTATTCCTCACGTACATTAACGGAACTGATGAGAGTGTCGTCAGTGATCGCTTTCTGATAGAAGCCGAAGTTTAAGTTCCTGTTTAAGAAACGTACGAGCCTCGGATCCTTCGAAAGATCCGTAACGACCGAATCGGCAATAACTATTATCTGATCTACTGTGGGAAGATCTGGGTTTTTCTTTTTCTTCTTATCGAGATTATTAACAGCATTAATGAGAATGGCTTCAGACTTACGGGCGATAAGATGGTCGATAATTTCCTGCTTGTCCTTGAAGTAGAAGTAGAAGGTGCCCTTGGCTACTCCGGCACTATTTACGATGTCGGAGATGGAAGTATCGGTTATGCCCTTGGTAGTGAACAGATCATAAGACTTGGACAGTAAAGTATTACGCTTAAGTCTTTTGTTGTCTTCAGCTTTTCCCATATTAACCCCCTTGTTAACGGGCTTTTTGGTGAGTTTACACAAAATTTGACCGGTGGTCAAGAAATCGCCTCAAAATTATTGACCAATAGTCAAAAAGTGCTATCATAGGATTCAGAAAATGACCGATGGTCAAAAACGCAAGTGAGGTGAATCGATAATGCTTAAGTTCGGAAAGCAGATAGTCAGATCAAGATTCGTGATACTGATCCTGGCTCTGTTGCTGCTCATTCCGTCCGTCATCGGATTCCTGAATACACGTATCAATTACGATATTCTGTATTATCTTCCGGATGACATCGAGACGATGCAGGGACAGGATGTTCTGCTCAATGACTTCGGTAAGGGCGCATACGGTATATTCGTCTGCGACGGTCTTACCACAAGAGAGCAGATAGAGATGAGGGACAGCGTCATGGCTGTAGATCACGTAGCCGACGTTATCTCTTACAGTTCATTAACTGACGGGCAGGTACCGATCGAGATGATGCCGTCCGAAGTACAGGATGTGTTTATGTCGAAGGACGGCGACGGCTGTCTGATGTTTATCTTCTTTGATACAACGAGTTCCGCTGACGAGACGATGGAGGCGATAGGGCAGATAAGAAAGATTGCCGGTACAAAGTGTCTGCTGTCGAGCATGGCCGCAGTCGTAACGGATACCAAGGATCTTGTCGCTGAGCAGACTCCTATCTATACGGTCATCGCAGTCGCTCTTGCACTTGTAGTCCTGTTCCTTATGACGGATTCGTTCCTCGTTCCGATCATCTTTCTTATCGATATCGGTATATCGATCGTATATAACCTCGGAACCAATTTTGTTAAGGGCGAGATATCGTTCATCACAATGGCTCTTGTTGCCATCCTGCAACTTGCCGTAACGATGGACTACTCGATCTTCCTGTACAACAGCTACATGGAGCAGAAGACAAAGTTCTCCGATAACAAGGAGGCTATGGCAAATGCCATCGCTGCTACGATCACTTCGGTAACGGGTTCTTCGCTCACGACTATCGCAGGCTTCCTTGCCATGTGCTTCATGACGTTTACTCTCGGTCTTGATATGGGTGTCGTTATGGCAAAGGGTGTAGTGCTCGGCGTCATCTGCTGTGTAACAATCCTGCCTTCGCTCATTCTTCTTTGTGACAAGGCTATACAGAAGACCCGCCATAAGACTTTGAACTTCAAGGGCGATCTTCTGTCCGGATTCATTTCGAGAAGATATGTTGTAACTGCAGTGCTCCTGCTTCTTCTGTGGATCCCTGCGATCTTCGGTTACACGAGACTTAATGTTTACTATAAGCTCGACTCGAGTCTTCCGGCATCACTCGGGTCCGTGCAGGCGAATGAGGCACTCGAAGAGAACTACGATATCTCTTCCGTATCCATGATACTTGTCGATTCCGATATGTCTTCAAGGGATACCCGCGAGATGCTCGATGAGATCAAGAGTGTAGACGGAGTTAATTTCGCGCTCGGACTCGATTCTGTTGTAGGTTCGCTCGTGCCTGATGAGATCATACCCGTCGATGCTGTATCAAAACTTCAGAGCGATAATTGGAAACTGATCGTAGTATCTTCCGCATATCAGGTCGCGACAGACGAGATCAACGCCCAGTGTGATGAGATACAGACCATAATCAAGCGCTATGACCCGACTTCGATGTTCGTCGGTGAAGCTCCGGCTACCAAAGATCTTATCGAGATCACTGACCGCGACTTTAAGATTGTAAGCCTTGTAAGTATCGGCGCGATCTTCCTTCTGATCCTTTTCGTGCTTAAGTCAGGTACGCTTCCCGTGATCCTCGTGTCCGTAGTTGAGCTTGCGATCTACATCAACATGTCTATCTCGTACTACACGGGCTCCACGCTGCCTTTCATAGCATCCATCTGCGTAGGAACGATACAGCTCGGTGCCACCATAGACTACGCGATACTTCTTACAAACCGTTACAAGACGGAGCGCATCGCAGGTGCCGATGCAAAAACAGCCGTTGCCAATGCCGTCAAGACTTCTATCCATTCCGTATTCTCTTCGGCACTCGGTTTCTTCGCAGCTACGGTAGGCGTTGCATTCTACTCTGACATCGACCTTATAAGCTCGATCTGCCTGCTGCTTTCGAGAGGCGCGCTGCTGTCGATGGTTATCGTGCTTACTCTGCTGCCGTCGATGCTTCTTATCTTTGACGGATTGATCATAAGAACAACGTGGGACATGAAGTCCTGCATACCGCATAAGGAGGTGCATAAGAAATGTTATCAGTAACTTCGAAAAGGATTATCGCTTTATCAACAACTGCAGCAGTTGCTTTGGGCAGCTGCGGGGGCGTGATGATCTATAAGAATAATCAGAACAAAGTGCTCGCACAGGAACTTACTTCCGAGATTGCGGAAGCACAGGATCTGGCAGCAGCTTATCATTCGCTTACTTCAGGTAAGAACGAGACTGTATATGTAATTACGGCTGCTAATGGAGAGCGGACAACATATGTAAGTTCATGGCTTCATAATCCTGACGGAAGCTCTTCTTTAAATGATGTATCCGATTTAAGCGATATTGAAGTCGTAAGAGGAACTGCAGAGTTAGGTCAGGATGAAGGCGGACAGATCACTTGGGAAGCAAACGGTGAAGATGTTTATTATCAGGGTGTTTCTGTTGATGAACTTCCCGTGGATGTTAATGTCTCGTATACGCTGGACGGCGCTTCAATATCCGAGGCTGATCTTGAAGGCAAAAGCGGTCATCTCGTAATGACTATCGATTATGTTAATAACTTAAGCGAAGAAGTAGAGGGAGAAGACGGCGAAGTCTATACAATCTATATGCCGTTCGTCATGACGACGGGAATGCTTCTCGATAATGATACATACAGAAATATAGAAGTAACCAACGGTCAGTGCGTTAACGACGGTGAGAGGACTTATGTATTGGGTATCGGTTTCCCCGGTCTTTATGAGAGCCTGGGACTTGCCGATGTTAATATCGATGATCCCGAGATCGAGCAGAGCATAGAAGATATCAATATCCCCGATGAGATAACGGTCGAGTGTGATATCGTTAACTGCGGCGAGATTACTGCCATGACGGTTGCTTCTGTGCTTGATCTTAATGATATCGACATCTCGCTTAATACTGACGGTATCGACGAGGATATGGATCAGATCACGGACGGCATGAGAAGTCTTGTTGACGGATCCGAGCGTCTATATGACGGAGTATCTGCACTTAATGACGGAGCCGTTGCTTTAAATAACGGTGCAGGCGAAGTTGCCGACGGTGCTTCATCTCTTGCATCCGGTGCATCAGCATTAAGTAACGGAACGAATGAACTTGCTAACGGCGCCGCATCTTTGCAGAACGGTATAAGTCAGGTTAATGACGGCGCAGCTGCTCTTAATAACGGCTTGGGTCAGGTACAGGCTAATATTCCTGCACTGCAGAACGGTGTAAATGATCTTACGAACGGCGCCAATGCTCTTTCTCAGGGGGCATCTTCATTGAACTCCGGCGTTAATGCGCTTTACAACCAGATGACTTCACAGGAAGCACAGGCTCAGATGTCTGCACTTGTTGCAGGATCCGCACAGTTCTCTCAGAGCTTATCCGCACTTAATACGGCGCTTAATTCCGGCGGAATGACACCCGAGCAGGCTGCTCAGTTACAGGGGGCAATTCAGTATCTTTCGGCATATGCCGCTCAGGCTGATGAGACAACAGCTGCCTCTATCAATGCATTAATTACGGCATATTCCTCGATGGCCGGAAGCATGAGTCAGGTTGCTTCTTCTGTAGCCGCACTTAACGAAGGATATGCGGGTATCGATGCGGGTATCAATGCATTAACGGGTAAGTTCGGTGAAGTTGCAAATGCAGTTGCACAGGTTCAGTCCGGAGCCTCTCAGGTTGCAAACGGTGCCGCACAGGTATCCAACGGACTTAATTCACTTAACAACAGTACAGGAGCACTTGCCAACGGTATCAACCAGCTGGCATCGGGTTCCGCATCATTAAGTAACGGAACATCGCAGCTCGTTAACGGAGCGGCAGCTCTTCATGATGGTGTCGCCCAGGTTAACAACGGAGCACAGGCTCTTGCATCAGGTGCTGCTTCTTTGTCTGACGGTGCGGATCAATTGGCTTCCGGTACAGAAGAATTGTCTGAAGGTGTAGCAGCGCTTCTTGAAGGTGCAGGTCAGCTTGAGGACGGACTTAATGAGTTCAATGAAGAGGCTGTAGATAAGCTTACGGATATGATCAATGAATTGTCTCCCGTATCAGACAGGGTTGAAACATTAAGAGAATATTCTGCAACTTACAATACTTTCTCCGGTACACCTGACGGTGTTGAGGATTCCGTAGTATTCGTATTCAAGAGCTGAAGTCGCGATTGATAATTAAACTTTGATATAATGCCCGTGGAATAAATTCACGGGCATTTTTGCTTAAGGAATAGGGAGGACAAATTGATACTGTTGGCTGTTGATATACAGAAGGGTATAACCGATGAGCGCTTATATGCTTATGAGGAATTTACCGGGAGTGTAAGACACCTGATCGACGAGGCAAGAAAGGCCGGTGTCGAGGTAGTTCATGTAAGGCACGATGACGGTAAAGACTCTGGTTTTTCGGTAGGAGACGAAGCTTTCGAGATTGACGACAGGTTCGCGCCGGTATCGGGAGAGAAGGTTTTCGATAAGGATGTTAATGATGCATTTATCTTCCACACAGGTCTTGAAGATTACCTTGAGACGAAGGGTGTAAGCAAGGTCATCGTCGTAGGTCTTCAGACGGATTACTGTATCGATGCGACGGTTAAGGGCGGATTCTCGGCGGGCTTCGAGATGATTGTGCCTGCTTACTGCAATACTACCCGCGGCAACGACTATATGGATGCCGAGACCACATATAAGTTCTATAACGAGAATATGTGGCCCGGAAGATATGCGAAGTGTCTGTCTGTAGATGAAACTGTTGATCTTATCCGTTCATACCGTAAGAGCGGGCAGGCTCCTCTTATAAATGACTGCGGTCCTGAGACGATAGAGACTGACAGGCTTATCTTGAGAGGGTTCAAAATGGATGATGCCGATTCTATGATGCGCAACTGGGTAAGTGATGACTATATCCAGGGAATGTACGGCGAGCCTTCGTACAAGACTAAAGGAGAAGTCGAGGCTCTAATAAGCAAGTTTATTAAACGCTGTCAGGGCGGATATTCGTACAGGTGGGCGATCATAGAGAAGGCTTCCGGCGAGTGCATCGGACAGGCTGCATATTTTCTCGTAAATTCGAGCGGTGCGTTCGGCGAGATCGAATACTGTATAGGCACTGCATATCAGGGAAAGGGTTACGCCACGGAAGCGACAAAGGCTGTTATAGACTTCGGATTTAAGAAGGCAGGCTTCAACAAAGTTCAGATCTGCGTAAGACCTTCGAACACGCCTTCCAAGAGAGTCATCGAGAAGTGCGGGTTTACTTATGAGGGCGCGCTGAGAGATTATTTCATGATCAACGGTCAGTTCGAAGACAGACTGTATTATTCGATCCTGAAGGAAGAGTGGAAGGGATAATGAGAGATATTCTTTGGAATAAGAAATACAGCGGGTTCATCTGGCATTTTATCTTTACTCTGCCTTTTATCGGTCTGTCGTTGCTGTTTATGCAGTTTACTGAAGGCACTACCTGGTTTCTCATAAGTTCTACTTTAAGGATAGTGTTCGGTCTGGGGATACTGTTTACAGCATGTAAGCTGTTTGAGTTAAGCCCTGTCGAGATTTTGTCTTTACATAATATGAAGGGAGCCCTCTTCGCGGGTGCAGGTTTTCTGCTGTTCTTCTTATACTTCCTTGTTCAGATAGTGTCAGGATTCGGAGAGATAACAGGTCTTACGGCAGGAATCTTTCTAACCAGAGTGTTGCTCCAGCAACTTACAACTGGATTCTATGAAGAGATCAATTACAGATTTTTGCTTCTTGAAGGCCTGAAGCACACGTCAAACACAATAAAGATGAAGCTTATATATGTGTTCTCAAGTACTATCCTGTTTGGCTTGCTTCACTGTGTAACGGGTTGGGATACATATAGATTACTGACTACAGCTGCGATAGGATTCTCGTTTGCAGTTATATTTGTAAAGTCAGGTAATATCGTGCTGCCTATGATCCTTCATTTTGTTTACGACATTCTGGTTCATATCACAGGCTTTATACAGTGGAATCACAATCCGTTCTTTGACGCTGTCTGTGTGTTCGCAGAAGTGTTTTATATCTTGATGTTTGTTGTGTCTCTTATCATTCTTATATATTCGCCACATCTTAACAAGAAGAATGTGTGCTAATATTAGAAAGTAAAATATTTTGGAGGTTTGAACGATGAAACTTGTAGCATATTTCTCTACTTCCGGTAAGACCGAAGCTGAGGCTAAGAAGATCGCAGAGAGGGAAGACGCTGATATCTTTGTAATTCAGCCCGAAGAGCCCTACACAAGTGCAGATCTTGACTGGCAGGAAAGAGGCTGCAGAGCCAACAACGAGATGGAAAACAAGAGCAACCGTGTAGATTTGGCTGCTACATGTGAAGATATCGCTAAGTATGATGAGATCTATCTTGGTTTCCCTCTGTGGTGGGGCTATGCTCCCAGAATCATTAACACATTCCTTGAGAGTGCTGATTTTACAGGCAAGAAGATCATTCCTTTCGTTACGAGCGGCGGAAGTGAGTACACACAGGATACAGCTGAGGATCTTAAGAAGTGTGCTCCCGGTGCTATCTTCGAGGAAGGGACCAGGATAAAGTAATTCTTGGATAAGATCTTTTCCGGTTGGGACGCCCTTCCTAAGGGCTATTCTTCAGATGTGCTTACGGAAGGCTGCCTTGTACTTGAAGGCGGTGCTTTTCGAGCACTGTATTCTTCGGGAGTAACCGATGTCCTGATGGAGAACGGCATCAATATGAGCTGTGTCTGCGGCGTGTCTGCAGGTGCGTTGAATGGTGCTAATTACGCATCGGGGCAGATTGGACGTTCGGCCAGGATCAATCTTCGTTACCGCCATGACAAGAACTATGTAGGCTTTAAACCTATGTTTACTGAAGGCGGAGTTATCGGGTTTGATTATATCTTTGGTAATCTTGAGGGCATTGATCCATTTGATTATGAGGCTTTTGGTAAGAGGCGTTTTGTCGCAGTGACATCTGATGTTGATACGGGCAGAACGCATTACTGGGAGAAGGATAACTGCAGTGACATCTTTCAGGCTATAAGAGCATCGGCATCAATGCCGTATGTATCAACGCCGGTAGAAGTTGAAGAAACTTATAATCTTGACGGAGGCTGCAGTGTAAACATTCCTTATAACTGGGCCATCAGGCAGGGGTATAAGAAGATAATCGTTGTTAAGACGCGTGCTGGTGACTATCGTGAGCCGACGGCTTCGGATGCAGCGGTTAAGCTTATAGAGACGATTTATAAAGATAAGCCTGCACTGTCTTATAACCTCATTCACATGAGCGAGAGATACAATCTTGAGATGGATGAGCTGTTTTATCTTAATGAGCACAGATCCGTCTACATGATTCAGCCTTCACGCTCTCTTGATGATATCGGAAGGCTTGAGTCTGATATGGAAAAACTGGGACGTTTATATTATCTTGGTAGGAAGGACTGCGAAGATCGTCTCGATGATATAAAAGGATATTTGAATTACTTATGACGTTTATAGATTTTTTGGTTTCTATTATTTATGGAATAGTTGAAGGTATTACTGAGTGGCTTCCCATAAGCTCTACCGGTCATATGATCTTATTGGATTCGTTTCTTAAGCTTAATGTCTCTGAAGAGTTTTATAAGCTTTACCTTGTAGTCATTCAGCTTGGCGCAATAATGGCAGTTGTTTTTATTTACTGGAAAGAAATCTGGCCGTTTGGCATCAAGGATAATAAGCATCCTTGGAAGAAAGAGGGCATAGGCAGATGGGTCAAGGCCGATAAGTTCGTTATGTGGTTTAAGATTCTTGTTGCCTGTGTTCCTGCCGCTATCGTCGGTATCGTATTTGATGATTATCTTGATGAACTCTTCTACAATTGGGTGTGCGTTTCCATAATGCTCATTATCTTCGGTATCGCATTTATAGTTGTTGAGAAGTGGGTGAAGGGTAAAGAGCCTTCAGTAAAGTCTGTTGACGATATGTCTTATCCGCAGGCATTCCTTATTGGTGCGTTCCAGCTTATTGCAGCTGTATTCCCGGGCACTTCAAGATCCGGTTCAACTATCGTAGGTTCACTTGCTATCGGTATCAGCAGAGAGGCTGCAGCTAAGTTTACTTTCTTCTTGGCAATTCCTGTTATGCTTGGTGCGAGCCTTCTTAAGATAGTAAAGTATGAGGGAGATGTAAGCGGTGCTGAAGTCGCTATGCTTCTTATCGGTATGGCAGTTGCATTCGTTGTATCATGGTTCGTAATCAAGAAGCTTATGGCTTATATAAGAAAGCATAACTTCAATGTATTCGGCTGGTACAGAATCGCAGTTGGCGTTTTGTTCCTTGTTCTTGGAATTGCAGGTTTGATCAAGATCTAAAGTACAATTATAGATGAAATAAAAAGGGGCTGACTCATAACTGAGCCGGCCCCTTTAGTTTTGTAATTTGAATTCTGTTATCAGCGCTCATCCATGGGAATGTATTCTGCTCTGTGCTGAACTGCCTTGTAAGCAGGACGGATGATCTTACCAGCGTTATTGAGCTCTTCGATTCTGTGTGCAGACCATCCGGAGATACGTGCGATCGCGAACAGAGGAGTGTAGAACTCGATAGGGAGGTTAAGCATTGAATACACGAACCCAGAGTAGAAGTCGATATTCGCAGATACACCCTTGTAGATGCGTCTTTCCTTCATGATGAGGTCAGCTGCAATTCTCTCTACGTCAGAGTAGAGCTTGAATTCCTTAGTCTTGTGCTTCTCGATAGAGAGCTTCTCTACATATGACTTGAAGATCATCGCACGGGGATCGGAGATTGAAGAAACAGCATGGCCCATACCATATACGACACCTGCATTGTCGAAAGCTTCCTTGTGGAGGATCTTGTTAAGGTATGCCGTAAGTTCTTCTTCGTCGCCCCAGTCCTTAACATTCTTCTTAATGTCAGCGAACATCTGCATAACCTTGATGTTGGCGCCGCCGTGCTTGGGACCTTTAAGTGACGAGATAGCGGCAGAGATAGCAGCATAAGTATCTGTACCGGAAGAAGTAACAACGTGTGTTGTGAAAGAGGAGTTGTTACCGCCTCCGTGCTCTGCGTGAAGAACAAGAGACAGATCGAGGATCTGAGCCTCAAGAGGCGTGAACTGATTGTCGGGACGGAGCATATGAAGGATATTCTCCGCTGTGGACAGGTTTGCTCTCGGTCTGTGGATATAAAGGCTCTTGTTGTCGTTGTAGTAGATCTTTGCAGCGTATGAATACGCCGCAAGCATCGGGAACATGGCAATCAGTTCGAGTGACTGGCGCAGTACGTTCGGGATAGAAGTATCATTAGCATTATGGTCGTAAGAATAAAGAGTAAGTACCGCACGCTGCAGATTGTTCATGATGTCGTTGCTGGGGGCCTTCATGATAACGTCTCTTACGAAGTTCTTAGGCAGTGCATCCCTGTAGTTGGCAAGTATGATCATAAAGTCGAGAAGCTCGCGCTCGTTGGGAAGCTTTCCGAAAAGGAGGAGGTAAGTCACTTCCTCGAAGCCGTTATGTCTTCCTGCACCGGTTATACCGTCAGCTATCTTATGTACATCGATGCCTCTGTAGTAGAGCTCGCCGTCACATGAAACTTCTTCGCCGTCTACTATCTTCTTGGATACGATCTCGGAGATTTCTGTAAGTCCCGTTAAAACACCTTTACCGTTAAGGTCGCGAAGTCCGCGGTTAACTTTATTCTTGGTATAAAGCTCTGTATCAATCTTGTTTTCCTCGCACATCTTGGCGAGTTCAATGATCTCGGGGGTAAGTCTTGAAAATTTGTTCATACATTTCCTCCTAAT
>JAEEGJ010006023.1_pt1 | contig 37009 bp, 15 predicted proteins | sample 8958761 | NCBI WGS metagenome assembly JAEEGJ01 (sample SAMN16246546, study PRJNA631951) | gut metagenome | biome: gut microbiome; feature: rumen; material: RS-attached | host: Bos | place: Iran: Karaj | collected 2018-10
ATATCAGGTTGAGGTGGTTGTCAATGGTGTGGCGCAGGCGCATACCAAATGTGATGCAGTGGGTTTGTGGAACGACTACTACTACAATTTGAATAAGACACATAACGGCTATCTTGACATTGCCCTGGCTACGGTCTATGACAGAGATGGCAATGATGTAACCAGTCACTATCAGCCCAATGATGCCGAGATGGCTGACTTGGACGGCGACGGTGATTTGGAGATCATCATCAAGCGACTGAATACTGTCGATGCTACTGGTTATGATAGTGGTCTCGATGATAATAAAGGTAAGGACCGCTATATTATATATCCTGCTAATTCGAGGGAATTTGTAGTGCTCGATGCATACGATGTGAACTGGCAGACGGGTGCAGCCTCATTGCTTTGGCGCATAGACTGCGGTCCTAACATGGTGAGTGCCAATTCTACGGAGATTAATATTATTGCCTACGACTGGGACGAGGACGGTAAGGCGGAAGTGGTGCTGCGCGGTGCTGACAATATGATTATATATGGAAGCGACGGAAAGACACAGATAGGCACTGTCGGCAATATGGATGTAAATACTCGTCAGACTTGGTACTCTACCAATCAAGATGGTAAAGACGTTAGCAGTTTGGCTTTTACCAATACTGGAGCAGAATACCTCATATACATGAACGGCCAGACGGGTACTCTTTATCCAACGATGGACTATCCGCTTACTCGTGAGAGCGCCAGTGCCTGGGGTGACACCTCTGGCCATCGCTCTTCGAAGTATTTCTTCGGTGCTCCTTTCCTGGATGGACGTAAGGCTAGTCTTTTCTTGGGTAGAGGTATATACACACGCCATAAGATGATGGCCCTCGACCTCGACAAGAGCACACACCAATGGAGCGAGCGCTGGTCGTGGAACTGTAACGACGAAACCAGCCCATGGTACGGCAACGGCTACCACAATTTTGTGATTGCTGATGTTGACGAGGACGGTCGCGACGAGATAGTCTATGGTTCGATGGTGATTGACGACAACGGCAAGGGACTCTCCACAACAGGCTATGGACATGGCGATGCTCAGCACGTGGGCGACTTTGACCCCTACCGCAAGGGGTTGGAGTTCTTCGGGTGTCTAGAAGAAAATCCTTATTGGGGTAGCAACTATCGTAATGCTACCACCAGTGAGATATATTTCAAGCACACTAATCCTAATGGTGAAGGAAAGTCGGGTGACGACGGACGTTGTATGATGGGTAATTTCTCCAACTCATATCCAGGATGTCTGGGTCGTTCGGTGGGCTCGGGAATTATATCATCAGTAAGTTGTGATGAGGTGGTGCCAAAAGCTACTGCAGATGAGAGTAGTGGCAATGCCTTATATTGGAGTCGTCTGAACTTCCGCATTTTCTGGGATGGCGACTTGCGCGACGAGATACTTGACAGCCCTGGTACTGCCAAGGAAGCTGCCGTGTTCGACTATGAGAGCGGACGTCTGCTTACCTCGGACGGATGTAACATGAACAACGACTCGAAGAACAACCCCTGCTTCCAGGGCGACATCATTGGCGACTGGCGCGAGGAGATTGTCGTACGCTGCGGCACGAACCTGCGCGTATATACTACCGGTTACGTAACCGAATACTCGCTGCCTTGTCTGTGGTACGACCACCAGTACCGTCAGGCTATGGTGTGGCAGATGATGGCTTACAACCAGCCGCCTCACCCCAGTTTCTTCGTGGGCGAGATGGAGGGCATTACCGTGGCACCGCCAGTACTGACTAATACCGGACGTACGGAAATAGCCAACGGAGGTAGCATCAGCTCTGCCAATACCACTCCTGTCATGCTCTGTGAAACCAACGATATGACCGTCTCTGTAGGCGAAGGCGCAGCACCTGACGTGGTTTATGTAAACACGCCATCGTGGGTGCAGGGAACTGATGAGAACGGCACAACAGGTACAAAGGTGAAGAGTGACGGAACCGTAGGCGCCACCAACCTGCCTTCAATAGAAACTACGACTTATACCCACACGCTGACGGGCAATGCCTTTACCGGCAATACAAGGCTGGTCAAGCAGGGCGACGGCACGCTGGTACTTCCCAACGTGACGCAGACCTATACGGGCAATACGGATGTGTGGGCTGGTTCGCTGGCTTTCAGCGGCACGCTCAGCAGCAGCCCTGTATGGATGAACCGCCACACCAACCTGTATGGCGCACCGACTGTCAGCAGTTCGCTCACGATGGAGTATGGTTCAACGTTCTATCCGTCAGCAGCAGGTGTTGCTGATGCTTTGACGGCCAGCTATGCTACTGCCAACATCAGCACGCTGAATATGCACGAAGGGGCGAGAATGGTCTTCCAGATTGACCCTGCCAGCAGCCAGTCGGACCAGGTGAATATCGGCACGCTGAATCTGCGCACTCGCAGTGGCGAAGCATGGGAAAACTATGGCCCGGAATACCTGAAGCCGGTGATACAGATTGTGGCAAACTCCAGCTTAGGCTATGGCAATAAGTTTACACTTGGAACCCTCGATGCGCTCACTGTAGATGGCACACCGGTCAGCGAAAGCAACGAAACGCCTGTCAGCAATGTGGTGCTTGAAGGTGCTGGAGCAGGAAAGCTGTACTTCTACAAAGGTGCACTGGTATTGTTCTTTGAAGGAGCCAGCTGGGATGATACCCCAACCGTTACACTCCTGGCGGAAGACTATGAGAGCTATGCCGTTGGCGATATTACAAGCACGATGAAGACTAATGGATGGACCTTCCAGTCTAAAGCTGACCCAACAAAGAACGAGGTAACCATCAAGCAGGGTACTACACCAAATGCTACCAAGTATTTTGATTTCTATTATCCAGATGGTGGAGCAAGTCGTAATCAGCGTTGGGATTTTGGTGTAGAATCAAGCTTGATTGCTGACAACTGGACGCTTACGTTCTCTGCCGCATTAAATCCTGGAGTTAATAATTCACCCAATAAATTCTATATTACAGGAACAAGTACTGGAAATGTTGAAACTGCAAATGACGATGTCACCAATCCTTTATTTGCATTGAAGGCACTTGAACAGGGTAGTGTGGTATATAAGCCAACAATCGGTGCAACAGCATACGATGAAGAATATACTCTTACAAGTGGCACATGGTATAAATTCGTAGTCAGAGCTACTGAAATTGATGCTGTTAATAATACTGCCACCATATATGTAAAGATTACAAGTTATGATGGGACGACGACCATATTGGAGAAAACGGTTGACAATCTGAACATCTCAGCCATCGGTAACCTCAGAGGACTGTGCTGGAACTCACCTCGCGGGTATTCAAGACTAAACCTCGACGATGTGGTCCTGACCAAAAAGATGACTTCTGTCCCCGCGACAATTACCGCCGTAGGCTGGGCAACACTTTACACGCCATACGCTCTTGATTTCACGGGAGTTGACGGCTTGACGGCCTACACAGCTACTTGCTCCGAGAACGTGGTTACTCTGACGCCAGTTGACAATGTTCCTGCAAATACCGGTGTGGTGTTGAAGGGTGCTGAAGGTAATTATATGATTCCTTTGACTGCAAGCTCTACAACGGCTCAGGGTCATCTGAAGGGCTCAGCAACAGCAGCAACTACATGGAATGCATACGACGGTTATAACTTGTATGTACTGACATCTGTCGATGAAGGCGTAAATGTTCAGTTTAATCCCGTCATCAGTGGCTCGATAGCTGCTGGCAAGGCTTTCCTGAAGGTGAGTGGCGGTGCATCTTCTGCTCACGCTATGAATGTGGTATTTGCTGACGACGTAACAGGCATCAGCGAAGCCAAGGCAGGGTTTGCTGCTAAGGTGGGCAAGTTCATTGAGGATGGTAAGCTCATGATCCTCAAGAAGGGCATGAAGTTTAACGCAAATGGTCAGTTGGTAAAATAAAGGAGATTACAACAATGAAAAAGACATATATGATTCCGACATTGACAGTCGTTAAAATGCAATCATCACGTATAATGGCAGGATCTTTCAAAGGGCTATTAGGCGATAATGGCGTTGACGGCGAAGTTTCTCTCAGTCCCGAAGAAATCGTCATTGACTGGGAAGAATAGATATGACCAGCGAATAGCCTTTGGCTTTCGTCATAATAAAAATATTGCCAGCCTCATGAGAGCTGGCAATATTTTTGTGGAGAGCAACGATGGAGGTCGAAATCTCGAAAAAAAAGTAAGATTTCGACCTCCATCGTTTGTTGTTTCGCAAAATAGTTGTATATTTGCACCATATTTAGAAGGATATGGCAGTAATCATAGGAAGAAAACAGGAGCAAAAGGAACTTGACCGCCTGTATCATTCGGGCGAGGCTGAGATGGTTGTGGTATATGGCAGACGCCGTGTCGGCAAAACATATCTGGTAAACCAAGTGTTTGCCCAATTCGGATTTGCCTTCAAGGTAACTGGACTGTATAAGCAAAAGATGTCTGTACAGTTAAAAAACTTCTCCTTGGCTATCGATGAGTATTTCCATGAAGGAGAAATGAAGCAGCCTGTCTCATGGATGGATGCCTTTGCCCAATTGAAAGCCTGTCTCAACGCTACTAAGACAGGCACAAGACGGGTGCTTTTTTTTGACGAGTTGCCTTGGATGGACACAAAGGGCAGCAATTTCCTTAACGCCTTTGAATGGTTTTGGAACGGATGGGGATGTGCTCAGGACGATTTGATGCTTGTGATATGCGGTAGTGCCACCAACTGGATTATTAACAAGCTTTTCAAACAGAAGGGCGGACTGTACAACAGAGCTAACAGTAAAATGTTTCTTAGCCCTTTCACTCTGGCCGAAACAGAGCAGTATCTTCAAAAACAAGGATTTGAAATGGAACGCTATGACATCGCCCAAATCTATATGATTATGGGAGGCATACCATACTATTTGAAACAATTAGAACCGGGTCGCCCGCTTGCAGACAATATTGACAACTGTTTCTTCAAGAAGAATGGCAAATTGTGGGATGAGTTCGCCCATCTTTATGAGACACTCTTCGACCAGTCTGAACTTTACCTTCGTATCGTTGAGGCTTTGGCTTCAAAGCGAGTTGGATTGACCAGAGACGAAATTGTGACAGCTACAAAACTGCCGGAAAATGGAAAGTTGTCAAAAGCATTGCAAGATCTGGTGAAATGCGGATTTGTAAGAGACTACAACTATTTCGGCAAGAAAACCAAAGATAAGACTTATCAATTAGCCGACTACTACACGTTCTTCTATCTGCGATTCATTAAGGACAACTATGGGCAGGACGAGCATTTCTGGACTCACATGCTCGATAACCCAAAGAAAGATGTCTGGCTGGGTTATAGTTTCGAGCAGTTAGTAAAGGACCATATAGAACAAGTGAAGCACGCCTTGGGATTCGGTTCTGTACTAACTCAGCAGTCAAGTTGGTTTATAACAAAACGTACGCTTGAAGAACTTCGTTCCAATGAGGATTCTAATCAAGAAGAGATAAACGGCGCCCAGATTGACTTGCTGATTGACAGACGAGACCATGCCATCAATGTGTGTGAGGCAAAGTTCTCTGATAGTGAGTTTGTTATTGATAAGGACTATTCGCTCCGACTGCGAAATAAGATTGCAGCATTCAAGGCTGCTACTAAAACAAAAAAGTCATTGGTTCCAACAATGATAACCACATTTGGAGTTAAAAGAAACCAGTATAGCGGAAAAGTCCAGCAGGAGGTTGTTTTGGATGACCTTTTTATAGATAAGTAATACGATAGAGGTCGAAATCTCACTTTTTTATCGAGATTTCGACCTCCATCGTTACTTTCCTAAAAAATATTGCCAGCTCCGTAATGGGGCTGGCAATAATTGTATCAGGGATAATCGCTTAGTCCTTGAAGTCGATGAAGTCATCGTCTGCGAACGTTGGAGCGTCCACTGTGCTTGCATCGATGGGGCTCTCGTCCACCGTAAAGATTACAGAGCCTGCCAGCAGCGTCTGCTGCTTTAACTCGATTACGTCCATTTCTGGGCTATTATATATTTTCTTCATATTTATTTATGCATTTATAAGTTTCACATCTTATTTCTTACATCAAACATCTTACTTCAGAATGACCTTGCGTCCATTCTGGATGTACAGACCCTTGGTAGGATTAGCTACCTTGCGGCCCTGCAGGTCGAAGAAGTCACTTCTTACATCTTCCATCTTACCTCTTACATCTGCAATGCCTGTTGCTTCGCCACCGAATACGATGGTCAGCTCAGGAGCAGAAACTGCTGTTGCGGGCAGATAAGCCTTATTGGCAGGAATTGTTCCGGCAGACAACTTATTGAACTTACCGTCCTTCAGACCGTAAGCTTCGTCATCAGCAACAGTCTTGGCAACAGTAACGCCTACTAACTTGTTGGTAGCGGAAATGTCATTACCAGTAGCGGCAACAGGAAGGTCATAGCTGCTAGCAGTACCAGCAATCAGAATCAGACCAGTGCCAGGAGCAACAGCCTCGGTCACCTCAGTCAGGGTAGCCTTGCTGTCTGCTACAGCTGAAACCTTATATGCAGTCACACCGTCAGGCAGTTTAGAGCAATCGATAATAGCTGTTGAGGCGAATGAAGAACCTGTTGTACTGATTGTTGCGGGAATAGAAGTAGGAGCATCGCCAGTCTTAATGATATAAATGGCATCAAGTCCACGAGCTGTAGAACCAGCAGCTGCCATAATAATATCTGTCTCACCTGAAATAACAAACTCTTGAGAATCAAATTCCGCAATATTAACTGTGGTGCAATTAAACGTAACTATATCAGCGTTACCAGCCTTGAAAGTCCAGTTGCTATTGGGCTTACTTGCGCTATCGTAGATAATAGCATGAATCTTATATTTTCCAGCAGGCAGAGTAGTAATCTTGGTATCTGTAGCGGCATAAGCAGATGCTGAATTTGAGCTGCGAATGGCAGTATTACCGGTAGTAATGGGGGTCAACCCTTCAATATCCTCACCTTCAGAAATGAATACAACATTATTAACACCATCAACTGCAGTATAGCCAAGGTTGATGACCTTATTATTTGCATCTAACGTAAATGAGGTGTTGTATTCTTTATTAGTGACGTCTTTTTTGTAAAGTTGACCATCAACTGCATTGTATTTACGATATGGTACTTTGATAGTTGCTGTCTCATAACTCGTGCCTGAAGTGATGCGCGCGTTCTTTTCACCGCAAACTTCATTTACAGTATAACTGAAGTTCTGTGCTGCGTGGAACTTAATGATGACAACAGTTGAACCGTCATTGGCAATTGTCTTTTCGGCGCTATCATCGTTATCATAGATATATACAACATCGTCTTTTGAGATATTTGCCTTATTGGCAGCCGTTAAGGAAATAGTATTACCACCGATTCCTTCGACAATTTCATCGTCTTTCAATGTATTGCCTTCCATATCTTGGAATTTAATGGTGTATGTCGTTTTTACAACAGCTTTGTTAGGCTTGTAAACCGAAATTTTCATGATGCCTTGTGAGTTCTTGATGCCACAAAAACCGACATAAGCGCCGGTTTCAGCCGTGATAGTACAGAAATATGACTTGCCATCCTCGCTTTTTGTATATGTGAATGTGCCGTCAGGATTTCCGTTACCATTAGTCAGCGTCAAACCATATTGTGCATCATTCTTGCAATCGAATACTACAAGCCAGCCAAGCGTAAGGTCATCACCAAACACGGCAGCAGAACGCTGTGCGTTAACACAATATAAAGAATTGTCAGCACGGTTCCACCATCCTTTGCCTTTTCCATCTGTTGTCCACGCTTGCATGGCAATCCAACCAGCAGCATCTTCAGGAGCCGTCAAGATGGTCAGTGATTGTTGCTTATTGTTACCTGTGTCATAAGCAGTATGAGCACAAGCTCCAGAACCAGCGATGTTTACACCATCTCCAAATGTTACTGATTTTACAAGTGTGAAGTCGTTCACCAGGTCAGGGTCAGCTGCCCACACGCTCTGCCCCACGAGCAGACCTGCTGCAACGAGGAGCGTCTTTGTTAGTAAATGTTTAATTTTCATACTTTTTTGTTTAGTTAATAATATTAATAAATAGAATGTAGTTCGTCGTTTGTTTATATTCGACTGCAAAGATACAAATAAACATGTAAATAAGCAAATAAAACCCCGTTATTTTTTGTTCTTAGAGACAGAATTCTTGTTTCAGCGTCAATTTGCTTGGTAAATTCCAATCCCATTTCATTCCTCTGATTTAAAATCTCGGTTGAGCTATTGGATAGTGCTCCTTCTCATAGTCTATGACAACATCCGACAGCATTGTCAACTCCAACCATTGGCAGCAGTTCTTCAATCCGTGCCAATGCAAACTAGTACTTCACCTGCCACTCTTCTGGTATGCGAGAATCCACGTTGAATTTAACACCAACCTTCACAATGTTGCGACCATCCGTCTGAAAAGGAATGGCATAGCCTTTTTCGTCAATCTGTGCCACTGCGTCGCGGGCAGTGCCACTTACTTTAAACTCGAATACGTAGATGGTGTCTGGCATCCATACCACCATGTCTATACGTCCTCCAGCCACTTTAACTTGCGTTCGTACATACATATTCAGCATTGAGAATATAAGATATATGGTGTACTCATAGAATCCTTCTGCTGTAGCAGCATCGGCTAACTTTTGCTTAAAGCCTTCTACATACGGTATGCCAGACAAGAATGATTGCATTTCACGCATGGCCAATTCTACATCCTGACTATTTAATGCCCGCCAGAACCTTAGGGCAAATCCGGCTTTCACGTCGCGCGAGAGTAGTCCTGTATAGACAGGTATTAAGCCTTCAACGTAGCCAATACGAACCTCCTGATTGGGTATGGCCAGTGTGTATATCTGCGATTCGCGGTCGTAGCCTTTGATAGTCAGATAGCCACTCTGGTAGAGCAGTGGTAGTGCATCCTTCATGTTTTCCGTAGGTTGGTCGAAGTCAGAGTCATAGACCTCTAAATGGTCTAATGACATAATATCCGTCTTAAAATGCTGGAGTTGGTGAATGAGGAATGCCGGGGTACCGCTATCGAACCAGAAATTACTCAGCTCATGTTGCAAAAACGCTTTCAGCAGACTAAAGGGGTTATAAACCTCTTCAGCATCTTTGGAGAAATGATAGCCGTCATAGCGAAGCTTCAGTTTCCGGTGCATATCCTCGAATGTTGTTCCATAGACATCTGCTAGTTGCCCGATGTCTTCCCTCATTACAGTAGTCAGCTCTGTCTCAGTAATGCCACAGATGGTAGCAAACCTTGAATCCATCGTAATATTTGTCAGGTTATTGAGGGTCGAGAAAATGCTGAGTTGTGAGAATTTAGTAATACCGGTGATAAAGCAGAATTTTATCATGGCCTCACAAGCCTTCAGCGGTTGGAAAAACTCCTGCATCACTTTGCGCATTTCATCCAGCTGTTGGGATGTATGCAATACCTCAAGCAGGGGGGCGTCGTACTCATCGATGATGACAACAACCTGTTGACCGGTCTGCTCATAGGCACGTTTCATCATTCCCGTCAAGCACTGACCTGGTGTTTCTTCCTCATCATTTCTGCCATAGACGTTAAATTGGTCTTTTAATGCAAACAAAAGCGATTGGCGCAATTCCTCAGCAGTATCTCTCCCTTTAACAATACTCAAATCAAGGCGGATGACAGGATATACTTTCCATTCCTTCTCCATTTGCATGATTTTCAGACCTTCAAACAGCTTCTTCTCGCCTTTGAAGTACGACTCCAGAGTAGATGTCAGCAGCGATTTACCAAAGCGTCGCGGACGCCCCATGAAAATAAACTTCGCATAATTCTTTAACTGCCATACCAAATCGGTTTTATCTACATACAGATAACCGCCTCGAATAATCTCCGAGAATGTCTGAATACCTACGGGATACTTCCTGTCTGTCATCTTGATTCGCACATTTTGCTGCAAAAATACGAAGAAACGAGGAAAGTAGCAAATAAAACCCCGTTTTTTTGTTCTTTCTGGTGAAAGTAATATAAAAAGGCACACCGTGAAGATGTGCCTTTTGATATGCGAATGTTGTCTGCGACTTACTTGTACGGCAGGTAGCAGTTCTGGGTCGTGATGTTCTTACCAGTGCTGTTCTTCAGCATGTGGCTCAGCCATGTGTCACCGAAGTTAGCGCCATAGATGCCAGCCTGGTTCTTGTGAAGTGCCAGACGACGCAGGTCAGAGAAGCGGGTGCCCTCGAAGGCAAACTCCATGGCGTACTCGTCGCACAGCAGGTCCTCCATCGCGTTGATGTAGTCGTCCTTCGTGTATTCAGCAGGCTTGGTCAATCCAAACTTCTTGTAGATGTCGTCAATCTTGGCTTTCAGCACGATGCTGTAGCGGTAGGGCGAGTCAATGTCCTCGACGGCACCGGCACCATGGAAGTGGATGCCGACAAACTGTTTCCTAACACCGTTCTTGAAGATGTCGGAATTGGCTTGTGCCAGGAAGGGCAGGGTCGTGGTCAGCATTTCATAGGACTCGGGAGTCAGATAATACTTATCATCGATGTGCGACTGTGTCATGTCGAGCACCTTGTTGCCGTCGCCATCAATAGAGTCGTTGCCAGCCTGATCCTTGAGATAGACTTCCTCGTAGCGGTAGTTGACCAGCTCAGAATGCAGACCGTTCTTCAGCACGGCGAAGGCTGCATCGGGATAGCCCATGCGGTTGATAGCCTCTGCCAGGTGGAGCCAAACGGTGGCATTACGGTACAGGGGAATGTAAGCCGTCGAAGGCTTGTGACAATAGACGTACGACGAGTCGGCACCCTGACCCTGACTGACAATTTGGGCACGGGCATCGCCAAGAGGCATGTTGCGGATAATCCAATACTGCGGAATCGTCTTTGTCAGCTCAACCTTATAATAGTACTGAGCAAAGCGGGCAGAATCGCAATACGCCTGCGACGGTACGACCTGGATATTCTCAGTCTTGGGACAGTCAAATCCAAACGACTCAGCCTGAATGCTGCTCTGCCGTTCCGTACCATAGTAGTTGTAACCAAAAGTTGCCGGAATGTCGGTGGTCTTTCCTGTCGTATAGTTAGTTGCCATAGGGATGTAAGAAATGACATCACCGGGCAAAGCATCATGGATGAACGACTGAAGCCAGCTATCCCCTTGTCTGTAGAGGTCGTTGTTGGCATTCTCGTTGTAGTCAGCAGGCCACTCGGTAAAGTTCTTAAAGATGGGGCTGTATTCGCTGAACTCCGTATCGAGCAGACCAAGATAGTTGACGGAAATGTCGTTGAAGTTGCCCACGTGGAGTCCAGTGTAGCGCAGGTAGTCGAAATAGCACTTGGCAGCCTCTGGATATCTGCCTAATTCCAGATAGATGTCGCCTAAGACGATGTTGAGCGGAATGAAGCATCTGCGGGGCTGGATAAATTTGTCGGTATTACTCCAGTTCAGTCGTCCGACACTTATAACCGTATTGGTGGCAAAGCCAAAGGTGGGCACGGAAATCTGCTCCTCGGTGAAGCGGCCCTTCAGTTCCTCCAGCTTCTGTGCCTCGCTTTCCAGAATACCCGTAAAGGAGGTCTTGCCGGTGTTGGCATTGATCTGACTGATGGTCGTGACCGGCTCGGTGATGTAAGGAGCCTCGCCATACTGGCGCGACAGCTGCAGGTAGGTCCATGCACGGAACGTAGCGACGGCGGCATACTCGTTGGCTACCACATTCTGGGCACCCGTCTTCAGGGTGGTGTCGCGGTGGGCCAGATAGTAGTTACAGTTGTTGATGACCTTGTAATACAGATAGACACTGTCGTACTTGTTAGTGGCATCAGCCGTGAAGTCAGCCAGGTTCTTCAAGTGGATGGAAGCCTTGTCGGTAGGACGTACCAGGTCGCCACGCATCTCGTTCTGGAAGTAATACTGGTCAGCCAGCTGCTGGATGGCCTGCATAATACCGTAGGCATAGAACACAGAGTCCGTCTTCTGGTCAAGAGCCGGGTCGAACAACTGACGCGAGCTGTCTGACTCCAACATATCGGAGCAGGACATCGAACCACAGATTACGCAGATTCCACAGATAATATATTTTAATTTGGTAATCATAATTCCTAATTTCTAATTCCTTATTTCTAATTACAGATTTATCTTCACGCCCATCGTCAGCATGCGTCCCTGAGCAATGTTGCCACAGTCGATGCCCTGATAGAGCTGGTTGTTGCTGGCAGAGAACTCGGGGTCGTTACCCTTGTACTTGGTGATGGTGAACAAATTGCGGCCCTCAGCCCATACGGTGATGCCCTGCAGCCACGACTGCCATGACTCCGGTAGAGGCACCTGATAGGTAAGTTTCACACTCTTCATACGCAGATAAGAGCCGTCTTCAATCCAACGGTCGGACATGCGGTTGTTACCCATGGGGTCGTTGAAGTTGAGACGTGGAATGTCGGTCTTCTGTCCCTCATAGCGCCAGTGTCCAATCTCAGCCACCTGCTGGTTGTAGAGTGTTGAACCGCTGTTGAGGATAGCACGCTGGTAGTTATAGACATCGTTGCCCAACGAGTAGTTGAAGTTGACACCCAGGGTGAAGCGCTTCCAGTTCAGGTTGAGGAAGATGTTACCATAGAGGTCGGGGTTGGGATCGCCGATGATGGTCTTGTCGGCCTCGTCAATCTTGTTGTCGTTGTTCATATCCACGAAATAGACGTCACCAGCCTGGAAGTACTGCTTGGCACCTGTCTCGTCAACGATGTAGAGGTTGGCAGCCTTGGCGTCAGCCGTTGTTGCGAAGACACCCCTGGTCTTGTAGCCGTAGAAGACGCCAACAGGGTTGCCGACAGACGTCAGGATGTTGTTGTCGCCATAGATAGAAGAGGTGTAATCGCCATTAGCCAGCTTCTTGACCTCGTTCTTGTAGTGGCCAAGGGTAGCACCAATTTCTAAGTGCCAGTCCTTCAGCGAGACGGGTTTGCCGCTGACACCCACCTCGAAACCGGTGTTGCGCACCTCGCCGTCGTTGGTCCAGTAGTTGTTGATACCGCCAATGGGGTTCTCGAACGTCTTGACAGTCAGGAGGTCCTTGGTGTTGTGGAAGAAGTAGCTGGCATTGATGCCTAAGCGGTTGTTGAGGAGGTTAGCCTGCAAACCGACATTGAACTTCGATGTGGTCTCCCACTTGATTTCCTCGTTACCGACGTTGGTGAGCTGCATACCAATCTGATGGTTGATGTAGCGTACGGTATTGAATGAGGTGCGTGCGGCATAGTTGTTGATACCGTCGTTACCGCTGATGTCGAAGCCGGCATTCAGACGCAGGTAGTTGACGATACCGTTCTTGGGGAACCATTTCTCGTTGGTCAGTACCCAGCCAGCCTGTATGCTTGGGAAGATGGCCCACTTGACACCGAACATCTTCATGCCGCCGTCGGCATTGCTGCCAAAACGGCTGTTCGACTCAGCCAGCAGAGACGCTGTGACGAAGTAGCGGTTCATGTAGTTGTAGTCGGCATTGACATACCACTGCATGTTCTTCCAGACATCGTCGGCACCCGTCACCGTATCATAGACGTTGTTGCCTGTTGTCAGCTTCGGGTTCTTGTCGTCCTCAAGCTTTGAGTTGTACTGCGTGGTCAGGTCGCTGCCGTCGAACGAGAAGTAGGTATAGCGGAAACCGCCCATGGCAGCAATGGTGTGCGCACCGAACTTCTTGTTCCAGTCGATGTGGGTATTGCTCAGCACGTTCTGCTCCTTAGAGAAGATAGAGGCCGTCTTAGAGTAAACGGTTCCGAGGTTCTCGATGGCGAACGATGGCAGACCGATATTGGGACGGTAGTAAGCCTGGGAGTTACGGTTCAGATAGTAGCTGAAGTGTGAGGTAATCTTCCAGTCCTTGTTAATCTCGTAGGTAGGCGTAATGGTCACGTTGAAGAAGGTGTTCTCATTGCGGTTCTTACGCTCACCACTACCGTTGGCGAGCAATGCCAGCGGGTTGGCCTGCGAGTAATTGCCGTCCTTCAGAGTGCTGTACAGGTCGTCAGCATCTGCGAGCAATGACGTGAAGTTATTGATGTTCTTGTTATACTGATAGGGGTTGAGCAACGGGCTCTTGATGAGCGACAGGAACACGGGTGACGTGATGACGCCAGCGTTCAGGTCGGCAGGAATACCGTCGTCGAGCAGGTTCGTGTTCGAGCGTGAGAACGACATGTCGAACTTCGTGGTAAGGTTCCACAGCAGTTTGATGTCGGTATTGAAGCGCACGTTGATACGGTCGAAACTGTTCTCCTTGGTATTCTTCATCGTCTGAATGTAGGCTACCGACAGGTTGTACATACCGATGTCGTCACCACCTTGCACATTGATGCTGTAGTTGTGGGTCAGCGCCGTGCGCAGCACGTAGTTGCTCCAGTCGGTGTCGTTATGATAGGTATTGTAATAATAACCGTTCGGGGCATCATTCAAGAAATTGAACTGCAAGGGATTGGTAGAAGAACCGATACGCTTCTGTACTTCAGGAATGGTACCCAACAGTTCGACAGCATAGTTGCGGTACTGGGCAGCATTCATCATCGTGGGATTGCTGGGCTTGAACGTCCAGCCCACACCGATGTTGGCATCAATGCGCGTAGCCATAGAGTGGCCGCGCTTGGTCTCGATGAGGATGACACCATTGGCACCACGGGCACCATAGAGTGCTGTCGCATTCTTCAGCACGGTAACCTTGTCGATGTCCTCGGGAGAGATGGTGGTGAGCATATTGAAGATGTCGCCCAAGTGCAGTGAAGCCCTGTCACGCTGCATGTCAAGCTCGACACCGTCGAGGATGACGAGTGGCTGGGCATTGGCATTGATAGAGTTGATGCCTCGGATGAACATGGCAGCACCCTGGTCGAGATTGCCGGAGTGCATGTTCATGCGGATGTCGCCACCCAGTTTCTCAGTCATCTCCTCGTCGATGGAGATGCCCTTGCCGTGCGAAACGAACCCGTTCTTAGCGGTAATGGTGGTACCGTCCTCATACATGGGCGAGAAAGCATCGCTGAGCATGCTGATGCGCACCTCCTGGCTTTCATCGCCCGCAATGATGGCCACCTGCTGCGACATATACTTCGGAGCCTGTACATAGAGTGTGGTAGCGAAGGTTGGTACCTTGATGGTGAACTTTCCGTCGGCATCGGTCATGGCGGCATACCTGTCGTCGTTGAGGACTTTCAGGCGTACACCGGCAACAGGTGCCTTGGTGGCATCGTCGACAACGATACCCTTCACGTTGATGGTTGGATTCTTATCGACAACCTTAGTGCGCTTAGGAGCCTTGAAGGTCGTCGAAGACTCCTCTTCATCGAAAGGCTCCTGAGCGAAAGCCACTGAACTTACTAAGAAAGCCATGGCACAGAGTGAGAGTCTGAGACTCTGACGCTGGAGGAAGTTATAGATTATACTTTTCATCGTTGTCATTATTCATTAGTGTTTGCCCAAGTGTCATTATATTCCTTTGGAACGAGGTAAACGCCTGCCACACGCATCTGCTGGTCGTACTTCTTACGGTTAGCAGAAGAGGTGTATGACTTCGTGTGCATCATCATCAGGCTGGGGTAGGCATCCAGTCCGTAATAGCAAGCGGGGAAGGTGAACTCGCCGAGATCGAAGACGTTGACACGTCCCGGGTCGCCCAGACAGGTCAGCGTAGCCGTGCTGTTGCCGTTGTCGGTGGTCATCTCTAAAGTCGTCTTCGAACCCTTTGGCAGTACCTCGTACTGTTGCTTGTTGTTAGCATCCGTCCAGCTGAGGTAGAAGCGCAGGTAGTAGGGTCTGATGTCAGCATTTGGTTCCTCGACTTGTGCGGGAACGGTGACGACGTAGATATGATAGGTCGTAGAACGGACGCCCTGCAGTGGGAAGTTGAATTCCGGCTTACCTGTTGTACCGTCGATGTCAGCACTGTCAACAGCAACGTATGAGAAGAAGCGCGATGTCTGTGGAACCATCAGCTTGCGCAGCTGTACTGGCACCTTTGAGAAGAGGCTGTCGCGTTTAGCCAGACTGTCCAACGCAATGTTGTGCGTTGTGAGTTTCTTGACTTTCGAGGTGGTAGGAATCTCTTTCCTGTCAACTGTAATAGAGGGCCTTCTTACTGAAATGACGGGATTATAGGTCTCCCAGGGATAGAAGGTCAGCGAGTCAATAGTGCGCGTCAGACCATTACTCATCTCGTTGAGGGCAATGGTATGGTTGACTACCTCCTGCATATTGGTAAGGTAGCGTCCTCTGGCGGTGTATGCACTGTCGGAAACAGTGTACGAGCCGTTGTCGAAGAGCGGATTGTTGCGCAGGTAGCTTTCAGAGAACACCAGATTGCTAACGATGTTGCGGCAGGTCAGTGAGTCCTGTAACTCGCTGCTGGACTCGGCAGGCTTGTCAGCCTTGGCCGTTGTGGCGTTCGTTGCCGATGCAACCGTCGTCTTCTTCGTCAGATCCATGTAATCCAGCTTCGGAATGTAGTTGTAACACGGATTGACAGCCTTGTAGGCGGCATTCCATGCCTGGTCGTTGGGAATCAGCATGCAGTAGGTGCTGTCCTCATTGTCCAGCTGTGCATTCATAATCTGGCTGACGATATTGTTGCGCTTCTTCATGACAGAATCCAGATAGGTCTGTTTGCCGTCACGGAGCGGACCGATGACGGAGGCATTGACATCGAGGTAATACTCGTCGTACTTCTGGATATACTTCTTGATGGAGTCGCAACCGGCCAGGTTGTCAATGTTCTCATAGAGGTTGTTATGGAACTCGGACAGACCATTGATCTTGTGCATCACACCATTGGTGGAAGGCAGGTTGACGGCAGCGTAGTCGAAGCCGTCAAAAGAACTCTGTGTGAAGGCGTGGTGCTTGGCATTCAGCGAGACGATGGTCGTGCTCTCGAGCGCAGCAGACACCGGGTAGTTGTATTCGGTGATGTGCTGGTGCATGAACTGCTTGACGATGGTAGCGCTGTCGCTGGCCATCAGGGCGTTGTATTCAGCATCGCTGATGGCATTATCGACAGGAGCCCATACGGTATAGAAGCGAGGACTGTTCAGCGCCTCCGAGAAATTGCACTTCTTGGCCAGACTGGCAAACTTGGTCAGTTGCTGATCGGTGGAGATGTTCTCCCACAACGTGCTGTTGGCACCGGCCTGGTCACCAGCAGACGGTGCCGTGTTGTAATCGTTATAATCCGAACAAGACGAGAATAAAGGTAAAAGGGTAAAAAGGTAAAAGGGTAAAAAGCCTTTAGCCATCTTCCTTACCTTATTGAATATTATGACTCTCATATTTTTATTTTTTTTAATTTTTTACTTTTTTACCTTTATCTTAGTACCAGTCCTCAGACATGGTCTGACTGTTCACGATATCCAGTGGCACCAGTTCGATGAAGTCGAACGACCAACCCAGGTTGGCATCGTTCACCAGGTTCTTGATGCGCAGCCAGTAGTCCTGACCCTGCTCGAAACGCTGGGTCGTGATGATGCGGCGCAGCATCATGGTACCATAGCCCGTCTCAGAGCGGCAGCTGGTAGAACCGGTAATCTGGCTGGCAGCAGAGTAGATGTCGTTCTCGTTATAGCTCAGCGGGTCGGTAATGGTGTTGTACGTACCGCGTGAGAACGAAGCTGGTGCATACATGTAGCCACGTACGTGCATACGCTGACCGCACTCAACACCAAAGTCAGACTCTGGGTTCTCGTCAAGCGTCTGGATGGGTTCGTAACCGAACGTAGCATCCTCGTGGGGGTTGGCGCAGGCATCGAAAGGAATACCGATGGCCACCATGTCAGACTGCTTCGAAGAATTGCCGAGGTAGAACTGCATCAGACCACCACGTCCCATAGGCGGATAGATGATGCGCAGCTCGTAGTCGCCCGTAGGAACGTGAGGCAGCTTGATGGCGAAGTCATAGACGTCCCAACCCTGGAACTGGTCGGAGTTGTGTGCACGCCAGGCACCCATGACGTTGAAACGCAACAGGGTACCGGGGTTATAGCAGACGATATTGTCAAAATACGTATTGTGGAAAGCCACACGGTTGCCGTCGCCACCGCCGTTGAGCGTGCTGACCTCAGAGGGCGTAGCACCACGGAGACCATTGTTGATGAGCTCATAGAGGAAGGTGGATGAGTCGAGGCGCAGACGCTCGTGGAGAGCATCCTTGGCGTTCTGGTCGTACTTCAGGATGCCCTTGATGCGGTGGATATAACCGTTCAGGGTTTCTACGCTGCTGTTACGGTCAACGGAAACGCCCCTGAATACCAGTGTGTGGTCGCCGTCGCCAGGCATACCGAACATACCGAGCTTGGCAGTCAGCGTGTTGTTGGTGAGATAGCGGTTCAGCCACAGGTCCTTGCTGGTCTTGGGGTTGGTCTCCCACACTTTCAGCAGCGTGTTGGGCAGCATGGTCTCGAAATACTCCTGAGGCTCATAGCCAAAGCAGAAGTTCCAGGAAGCATCGGTCTGCTTGTTCTTCTCGTAAACGATACGGTCGATAGGCATACCGGCACGCAGGATGTGGTAAGCCACGAACATGTTCACCACGTTGAACTTGCTGGTGTAGTCGTCGCCCGTGCTAATCTTGATGTTCTTCTCCTTGATATAGTCGTACCAGCCGCTGCAGTTGCCATACCACTCGGCACACTTGGTCTTCAGGTCGTCGAAACTGTTGATGCCGGCAGCGCGGAACACATCGTCGGTCTCAGCAAAGACGGTCCACTTAATCATACACTCCTTAGGATAATAGAGCACGTTTCCGTCACGGTCGTTGTGGTTATTACCCAGGTCGTAGGTGATGGCAGTACCGTCAGGGTTGTTCTTACGCTCAATCATGAGGGTATCGGTATAGCCCGTAGCTTCCAGGGCTGCATAGAAGATACTGAGGTCCTTCTCGCCTTCTACGCGGAGCTGGTCGTCGGTGGTACGGTCAGAACGTGGAATCATCTCTGAGCAGATGTGCAGCACGCCGTTGATGGCTTCGATGTCGCCTTCAGTAATGGCAGAGACGTCGTTCAGACTGGTCAAACCAATATATGCCTCCTTGGGCGCTTTGATTTCGTCGAAGGTGTTCACACGGATGCTACGTCCAATCTTCATGGTGGTCCATGTGGTAGCGGTACCGTCGAGGTCAACCTGCATGTGACGTTCACCGGAGAGGTGGAAGCGGGCAATGTCGTCGCAGAGGGAGTCTGGCATCAGATTCACCCTGGCCATGACATCGAGGCTCGCCCAGTTCGGATCCTCCTGAATGCCGTTATGCTTCTTCTTGGCCTTTGAAATCAGGTACGATTCATCTTTATAAAGGCTGTCGATATAGCGGTTCACACCTTCGTTGACTGGTGCGAAACAGGTATATTCGCCGTATGTTCCTAAATACTTGTCGAAGCTGCCTTTCTCCAGAATGCGGTAGAAGGCGCTCAGCTCTGAGCGGTCGCGCAGCATCTCTGCAATGGTCTTCTGGTCGGAAGAGAACAGGTTAGAACCATCGGGCTCCTCATTACAGGACATGACACCGCAGATGACGCAGATTCCACAGATGATATATTTTACTTTGGTAATCATAATTTCTAATTTCTAATTACTCATTACTAATTTTAATACTTTGCGGCAGATTTATATACCGGATTCTGCTTGAGATTGGTATTAATCTCGACCTCGTCCTGATTGATAGGCATATAGAGATAACGCTCGTCGCGCATCTTCACCTTCATGGCAGAAGGCACGGTATATTTGCGCAGTGCCAAGTTGAAGAACTCGTCACTGTTGTTCACAATCGTATAGCCTTCTTGTGACAGCATCTTGGTCAGATCAGCCTGGGTTGTGGTGTGACGGTAGTTGTAACGCATCAGGTCGAACCAGCGCTTACCCTCGAAGCACAACTCGCGGGCACGCTCAGCCAATACCAGGTCTTCCATCTTGTCACGATAGGTCGAATACTTTAGGGCATACGAAGCCTTGTTGTCATCAGACAAAGCACGGTCGTTCACATATTTGCATATATTGAAGGCCTCTTCGTTACGTGTGTCGCCTTCAGCTTTGCCACCCATATTGTACAACTGGACAAGTGCTTCTGCCTTCATCAGCATGACGTCGGTCAGGCGATAGAAGATCCAGTTCTTCTGCATACTGAAGCTGCGATTGCCGGAAGGATTAGCTTCTGCTGTGTTGTTAGTGCCGGCAGTTCTCGATGCCACCATCTTGCGGATGCCGAACATCTCCGTACCATCCTTGGCAGCATCGTAGAGGAATTCAAAGAGGCGCTGGTCTTTATTGTTGTTCCAGACACCATTACCTGTGGCATCGACTGTACCAAACTTCTTAGAAGCCTTCAGGTAGCCAAAACCGTCTGATGAGCTGTTCTTGAAACGATAGTACATCTGGTCGAGACCGGTATTGGCCGTATTTGAAATACGGTACTGCAGTTCGAAGATGCTCTCGTCGGCATTCTGTCCAGTCTCTCCGAAAAGGTCGTTATACATGTCGCTGTAGTCAGAGAGATAGTACGACTTCTTTTCGTTGTTACCTCCCCAACGGGGACGTGATGGCTTCTGCTCGTAGGCTTCTTTCTTGGCCTTGATGACCTTGTCGCAATATTCTATACAAGCCTCATAGTCGCTGGCGCTGCGGTTGATAGAAGCACGCCAGAGGTAGATATCTGCCAGAATGGCATTGATACCGTCCTGATTCAGGTAGCCCTTGTCACGCCAGTCACCATAGGTATTGCCGGCAACGGCATATTTGGAAGCCTCCTTCAGGTCGGCAATACACATGTTCAGCACGGAGTCCGGAGCCACCTGGGGTGCGTTCAGATCTTCACTGCTGTTCAGGTAGGCGTGTGGTGTCACGGGAATGTCGTGGAAGACACGTGTCAGGTAGAAGTAGCAGAAAGCACGCAGTGCTAACACCTGTGCCTTGTTGGCGTCGTAATCGCCCTGCATATAGTCGGGATCGACGGCAATCACGCTCTCAGCCTTCTCCAATACCAGGTTACAGTAGTTGATGGCAGAATAGAAGGGTGCCCAAGCGGTGAATGCGTTCTCTGTCTCGATGTTGAACGAATAAATCTGCTGCAGCGCAATACGATAAGCTGCTGAAGAGGGCAGGGCAGAAACCACCAGTTCGTCAGAACGGTAGTCGCCCCAGACAATCATGTTGCGGATGGCTACATCGCTGCGTAGCTGTGCATAGGCTGCTGCCACCACGGTTTCCACCTCGCTTTTCTTCTGCCAGTAGTCTTCATCGACTGTCTTGTTGTCAGGCAGGATGACCGTATCTACACAAGACAGCATACCGCAGATTACGCAGATTCCACAGATAATATATTTTACTTTGGTAATCATAATTTCTAATTTCTAATTTCTAATTACTAATTTCTTTAGAATCCAAAGCTCAAGCTGGCTGTAATAGACTTAGACCTTGGTGTGGTCGCTCCGTCGGAAGCCGGTGAGTAGGTGCCGGCACCAATTTCCGGATCGATACCACTGTACTTAGTCCAACACCAGAGGTTGTTCATTGTCACATAGGCTGAGAGTGAGTTCAGACCGTATTTCTTCAGGACCTTCTTAGGAACACTGTAGGAAATCTGCAGGTTGTTGAAACGAAGGAACGAACCATCCTCCACAAAACGTGAGCTGACCTGGTAGTTGTAGCCCGTACCGTAGAGGGCGCGTGGTATCTGAGTCACGTCGCCATCCTTACGCCAGCGGTAAGTCACAGTAGAAGCCTGGTTCTGGGTACCATACATACTCTCCAAGCCCATGCGTGCGGTATTGATGATCTTGTTGCCCCAACGGAAGTTGAAACGGGATATCATCTTCCAGTTGCCATACTGGAGGGTCAGGCTGAAACCACCCTGCATCTTTGGCAGTGAATTGCCTAAGTACTTAATGTCGAGCTCGTCGATAGAACCGTCGTGGTTGACATCCTCGTAGAAAGCATCACCGCCCTTGAACTCGTAAGTGCTTTCGCCGTTCAGGTCTCTATAATAATAGGTAAGATGCTTGGGTACACCAGTGTTGGTCATGATGACCTTGCCTTTTTCGTCGGTAGCGACGGGGAAGGTCTTGCCTTCAGCCAACTGCTGGTTGATCCATGCCTCGTAGTTCCAGTCGTAGGTCTCGCCGCGGGCAATGGCCTGCTGCTGCAGCTGCAACTGCTTGGTATTGTAGTTGGTCAGGTAGTCGTAGGTGTACTGGAACACACCCTTGCTCTCGAAACCGTAGATAGAGCAGAGCGGGTCGCCCACAACCACACGGCTGAGGATAGAGTTAGCACCAAGTCTGCTGTAGCTGGGCTGTGAATTCAGGTTGTCGAGCACACGCTGATCCATCTCTAACAGCTTGTTGACATTCTGAGCCAGGTTGACGCTGGCAGAGACTGAGAACTGCTTTACCTTGATGAACTTGTTGGCCGTTACAGACAATTCCCAACCCTTGTTCTCCATCTCACCGACATTGCCGAAGGAAAGGGTCGTTGAGTTGTTCCATGTAGCAGAGGTGGGGATGGGTATTCCCTTCATAATCAGGTCCTTGGTGTTTTCCTTATAGAGGTTCAGATCGACTTCAAGCATATCGTTGAGGAAACCGACATTGAAACCAAGGTTCAAACCTGTCTTCTTCTGTGGACGCAGGTCGTCGAGCTTCATACCGCTCATCGTGGTGTAGTAGCTTTCACCATAGCGTCCGGCACGTGAAGCATACTGGTTGAAGTAGTTGTCGACACCGACGTTAGAGCTACCCGTAATACCCCATGAACCACGGATACCGAACATAGATACCACCTTCTTCAGAGGTGCGAAGAACGGCTCTTCGCTGACGTTGTAACGCAGGGATACTGATGGCGAGATGAACCAAGGATTCTTGGGACCAAACTTCGAGTTGCCGTCACCACGGAGTGTGAAGCCGACGCTATAGCGCGACTTGTAAGAGAAGTGGGCGTTGTAGAGCCAGTTCTGCCAAGCCGACTTCGTGGTACCGGGCTGGTTGTCCATGCCCAGCAGGCGTGCATCGATGGTTGCCGACTCGATGCCGTTAGGAATGGCATTCTGACCGATATACTGGTACGTGTTCTTCTGTGTACCAGCCTCGTAGCGAGCCAGCATGGTCAGATAGAAGTCCTCATTCTTGAAGGCAGGCGTATAAATCAGTTCCAAGCGCGAGCCCATCTTGAACTGGTTGGTCTCCGTGTTGGTGATGAAGTTATAGTCGCTGTCGTTATAACTGCCATTAGAGAGGCTGCCCGGCATGAATGTGGGCTTTGAGTAAGCATAGATGTCGAAATAGACGCGGCCGTTGAAGGTCAGACGGTGCTGGCCATGTTCCGTACCAAGCAGTTCGTACTTGATATTGAAGTCAGGTACGATGCTGTACGTCTTTTCCCTTTGCCATGAATTATTGGCGTAGGCTACGGGGTTACCGATGGCGACGACATCTCGCAGGCTTTCTGATGTGTAGTTGCCGTCGTCAGGTGTCATGCCCGTTACGACGGGGTTCATCAGGAAGTATTCACCCGTGTTGTTATTATACTGATCCATACGGTAGATGCTGGCATTTGGTGCCATTGCTAAAGCCATAGCCAACAAATTGTTGTTCGAATTGCCGTTTTTGCTACTACCGTAGGTGTAGTTCTTCAAGTTGTCCGTATAGGTCAATGCAAAGTTCGTCGAGAAGCGGATGCGGTCAGACACGTTGTAGTCCAATACGAGACGGGTGGTCAGACGGTCCAACGTCTGCTTGATGACGGTACCTTTCTGGTGGTTGTAGCTGGCAGAGATACGGAACGTAGCCTTCTGTCCACCACCAGTGATATTGAAGGTGGCCTCATGCTGCTCACCGAACTGCTTGATGGCATCCACCCAGTCGGTATTCTTGTTCCAGTTGTTAGCCTCTGCCCATGAATCAGCGGGCACATAGTTGATTTCGTTGATGGTGGCTGTGGCTGCAGAACTCTGCGTAGGATTGTAGAACTCCTCCTTGAGCATCATGGTGTAGTTGTCACCATTCAGCAGGTCGTAGCCCTTAGGCATCCAGGTGCCAGTAAACTTATAACCTAACGTCACTTTGGGTTTACCGCGTGTACCACGCTTGGTGGTAATCTGGATGACACCGTTAGCACCCTGTGAACCCCAGATAGCCGTAGCAGCGGCATCCTTGAGGACGGTGATGTTGGCGATATCGTCCACACTGACTGCGAGCAGAGAAGAGAAAGCCTCCTCGTCGGCACTCTCGAAGTCGATGTCACCGGTGTTGTATTCGAAAATCTTGTCATCGACAACAATCAGAGGCTGGGCACTACCGCTCAGCGTTGATACACCACGTAAGCGCATCTGAGTACCGGAACCCAGGTTACCTGAGTTGGACACGATGTCCAGACCGGCAATCTCACCCTGCAGAGCCTCGTCTGCTGAGGTGAATGCCATACCTTCCACCTGGTCCATGTTCATGGTCTGCTGAGAGATAGATATCTCGCGCTTGTCGATGTTCAGACCGCCGGCATTGGTGCGGCGTCCCTTGACCACCACTTCGGTCAGGGCCGTACCTTCATCTTCTAACTTGATCTTGAAAACAGTTTGGTTACCGATTGTCACGATCTTGGTCTTACTACCTACGTAAGAGAAGACGAGTTTATTCTTAGGGTTCTTAATCTCCATAGAGAAGTTACCCATCATATCAGTCTGTGTGGCACTGACGATACGGTTGTTACCGTCTCGCTCCACCACGTTGGCCATCATAATCGGCCCCATGGCATCTTCCACCGTACCTGATATGACCTTTCCTTGTGCCATCATTGTCTGTGCAATGACGGTAAACAGGAGCGTCAATAGGAATTTATATTTCGACATAATATTCAATTTTTCAATTCTTCAATTTTCAATTCTTCAATACTTCCCGTTGCCGTTATAGCACAATGGCGTTGTAATACCGTGAACGGTGACGAAGGCTGATGTCTCAATGCTCTTGTAAGAGCCGTTGTCAGTAGTCGTAATATCACGGGCAATGAGGTTTGCCGTGTCTGACGACGCATTGATGGTCACCGTGTTCTTGGAAGCATCCGTTACCTTGAGCTGGTCGTTACCACCGGTCACTACCAGAGTCTGTGCAATACCCAATGCGTTTGAACAGAAGGTAGAGAAGGGAGGCTCCGGCTCTGTCAGCCCGGTCTTCGGGTCATAGTTCTTGAAGTACTTGTCGGCAAAGAGCGAACTGTTCTGCGTATGATAGCGCACGAACTTCGACATCTTGTTAAGCTGTTCCTTGACGTATTCTGCTGCGTCAGCCTTTTCGACAAATCCATATTCGTCTTTCACGCTTTCCCAGTCTTCGACAATAGCCATCACCTTTTTCCAGGTGGGCAGTCCCATATTCTTTTGGGCCTGTACCATAGCTTCGTAGGTGGGTGCGTAGATGGTGTAGTTATAGGCACTGAGCATGCCCCAGTTGTCGTTGTCGTCAATGACACGGTAAGCCTTCATCTTGGTATTCTTCTGGGCTTCCTTGTCGTTGTCGCTGATAATGCCGGCGAAGGTATAGATTTCTTCGTTGTTGAACTGCAGGCAGAAGTTCAGGAAGTGGTCATACTCTGGTGCATTCACGTCATAGTCGGCATTCTCGTCGTAGAACTCTGAACGTGAGAGCGTCTGCATCACGCTGGTGATGGTAGGCTGAATAGGGAAGTCGAGACGATAGACAGTACCGTTCTCAATCTTGGCATCAGCACTGTTAGCATCGAAGGTCTCCGTGATGGTTGACCACTGAGAGGGATCGGACTGTTGCAAGCCACCGGCTACCTTGTTGCCGTTGACAACGACGGCACCGCCATGCTTGGTCTTATAGAATTTGTTGCCATAGAGTCCATATTGTGGACTACCCTTACCAGTTTCTGTCGAGTCGGCCAGCACAATGGTGCAATAGTCCAAAAGGTCCTTGATCTGGCTGTTGAAATAGCCGGTCTCGATATTGATGTCCTGAGCACCTGTAGCCTCTACGTATGAGCTGAGCTGATTATAGGGGCCTCCCTGGTAGCTGTATTTCTTAACCAGAATATGGAAAGAACCGTCAGCCTGTGGGTCGAAGCGGAAACGCAGACCTTTCAGTCCGTCGGCATCCTTGACAGATGTCGGGTCGATGACGATGAACTGCGTCTCGTTGTCGGTAGGAACAAAAAGACCGTAGCGGGCTTTCATGGACAGCAGGTAGTAATACATGTCTGCACCCAGCTTTGAGGCAACACCGGCAGTGGTCTGGTGGTCGTTCAGCATTTCGCCCATGGTACGCATATCCTTATACACAGAAGCAGGACCGAGGACGGAGTTGTACAGTTTAGGACCGAAGAGCTTGTTCATCTTGTAGATGACACCATTGTTGGCAATCGTCACATCGTAGTTGCCGTTGCTCTTCTTGGAGATGTCGTCCTTCGTTACATCCAGGAACTCGAAAGCATCGTTCTGCACCGTCGAGAACGTGCTGGGCACTGTCTTGGTGAGATAGGGCTTCATCACGTTGTTGAGAATGCTGGCGAACACCGACGGGTCGCTGTTATAGACGGCATCGAGGTGCTGGTTCAGGTTGGCTGGTGTCAGTGCAAGTCCGGGAACACCTAAGTTCTTGAGAATGTAAGCACCCTCCTTGAGGAAATAGTCTTCTATGGCTTGGTCGTTAGGCGCTAAGAATGCAGCAATCTCTGCTTCGTCATCTACAGACTGGCCTTTCAGCGTAGGATTGTAGTAGTTCCAACCTGGGTCAAAGTCCAGCAGGCGGTTGTCGGCCACCGTCATACCGCGGACGGGTTGTGACAGTTTTCCGCGCTGTGAGTTCTTGGACAGGTAGCGGATGGCAAAGACCGTGTCCTGGCTGCTGCCGGCTGTCTCATTATACTGCTCTGTCAGCGTCATGTCTGCTTCGGGGAAGCTGTAATAGTCCAGCATACGTGAGATGTAGCGGGTGTCGCTGCCTGCACGCAATATCTCGGCCATGTTACCCGGATTCACCAATACCTCGTCGAGCTGGTGGATGTAACCGTTCTGGCAAACGACATCGGCCTTGATAATCTTGTGGTTGAAGACGTAGGCATCGCCATCAGCATAATCTTGACCGGTCAGAATCTTGAAGTCGTTATCGTCGCCCGTCAAGGTCATGTTGTTGTTGAGCATATATTCGCCCGTCAGGTGTACCATCGGTGCTACTGTGTTGTCGAACACGGCCAGAATGGAGTTGCGTCCTTCCCCCTGGAAACGGGAGAAATACGGGTTGTTGGCTGGCATGTTCTGAACGGCAAGCGGAGCAACGGAGTACGAGAGTCGCATGTTCGTGGCATGTTTCACCAACTGGCCTTGCAACATGTTACCCGCATTGTTCTGCTTGTTAGACAATGTACCGACAAGGATAGCATTGTCGATCATGGTAGAGAACAGCAGTTCTGCCTTTTGTGAGCGTGTTAGCTCTTCATAGCTGCTGACACCGAACTTGTTGTTTCCGTTTGCAAAGAACCGTGCAAACGCATCATCGTTGGCAGGGAAGATCGTCTTACTACCAGTTTTGCCCAGCACTTCCGCATAACCAAGGTCATCAATCAACTTGCAATACGTGTTGAATGTGCCTTCAAGTTGTGAAGACTGCTGTAGCTCTTTGTAGATACTCTCGCCAAGCCAAGATGGCAATTCTCCCTCTGGCACCAAGTACTCCTTTTTACAGGACACTAAGCATACGCACAGCAGAGATGCATACAAAAAGACTTTTTTCATAAATAGCTATTTGTTAATATATTGATTTGTTTTCAATGCGTGCCATACTCTGACCATGGTCAGAAAAGCTTACTTTTTTTACCGATTAATAGCTTTCAGTGTGCAAAATTAAAAAAAAAAAGTAAAATACACAAAAAAAACATCATATTTTTGTAAATATGACCAAATAATGTTGATTGCCTGCCCCAACGAGTGTAGAAAAAAAATCCCCTGCGGTCTTATGCCGCAGGGGAATGAGGATTGTATTGATCAGTAATGATTACTTCTGAACAAACTTTTTACCGTTCATGATGACAAGACCCTTATAGTCCTTGCCAACCTTCTGACCAGCGAGGTTGTAGATGGCACCGTCAGCCTTGACAGCAGCCTTCACACCAGCAATACCAGAGGGTACGAATGGCTCAGTAGCACCAGCAGCGATGCGCTCAATCTTCAGGTTGTCGAACCAGCAACGACGAGAAGCGAACTTGGTGTCATAGTTACACTGAAGAACGAAGCTGCGAGGAACAGACTTGTCGAATACCTGCTTGGCTGTTGTTGCTACACCTTTTGCTGAGGTTGTGGTGCAGTAGATTGAACCTTCACCGAAATCAAGCACGACCTCGAAAGAGTTCTTTGGCAAGGGATTGGCAGTTGCAGGCTCTGCGCCCTCAGGTGATCCATTGTCGTAGCTACCACCTGAACCATACTTCAGATTATTCAGATCGATAGGCAGGTTGCTGGTAGCATCAACTGTGTTGTTATAATAGTTGGCATAGAAACCTGCAACGACAGAGTCGGTCTCATTCTTCAAGTAGAAACCAATGAATCTGTTGCTTAGACCCTGAATGAAGAAGTCGCAACTCATCTTCAAGATGTTAGTACCCATAGAACCATCAACAGTTGGATCAAAGCTAACAATACTAGAGCCATTACCTACGCGGAGATAACCCTTCCACTGCTGCTCGCCATTGTTCCAAAGGCCTTGCTCAAATACACCGTCAGAAGGTTCGTCAATAGTTGAGAAATTAGAGAACTCCATAGCACCAGCAACTCCAGAAACACTGTACTTTCCTGTTTCTGCGCCCTTCACTGCATTTTGCTCGAAGTCAATGTCAACAATTGTAGCGATAGCAGAAGCAGGAACACTAGCCTTGAAGGCTTCAACAGCCTCTTCCAGTTCCGTATTGGCAGCCACGATAGCAGCAGCATTCTCTTCGCTATACTGAGCAGCTTTCATCTGCGTCTGAATGCCCTTTGCCTTGGAAATAGCTATTTGAAGAGCATCCTTGCCTGTAGCAGCACTATAAATACGAAGAGCCATGGTAGCCTCGGCAGCGTCGATAGCTGTCTGGATAGAAGCGAGAGTGTCGTTTACAGCCACGAACTTCTTGTTGGCAGCGATAATGTCCTTAACGGCCTCCTGATAAACGGTATATACCAGATAACCAGTCTCAGCAGAGGTAGATTTTGCATAGTCTTCCTGATAGGTAGCGATGATAGCATCCTGATCCATCTGCTCGAAAGCAGCAATCTTTACCTCAACGGTATCGACACAAGCTTGCAGTTCTGCCTTACCCCAGAAGTACTCGGCATTGGCAATGTTTTCCTTAGCAGTGGTCAGCTGAGTGCGGCCAGTGGTAATCTGCTCGCGGACGTCAGCTTCATAGCCCAATTGCTTCTGGTTGTACTTGTTTTCGTTCTTGCCCCAGATAGAAGCATTATACAAATAGGCAGCAGAACCACGAGCCAATGACTGGTAGGCTTCTTTGCAATATACCAACATACCGAACTCATAAGTTCCTTCCTCAGATATTTTTGCAGTAATAGAGAATGGGGTCAGACCCAGATACCTTCTTTCACCCTTAGAATCATCGACAATGAAGTAATTAGACACATCCTGTACTTGAGATGCAATCGTGTCGGTAGCTTCACCATTAACAACTTTAGCAACGTATGCCACGCCATAAGCGGGCTTGATGCCATCGTCAAAGTCCCAACTTTTACTCAAATTCTCGCGGAACATACCTCCTGCCTCGATAGCAAATACATAAGAACCAGTTGTCATATCTTTCTGAGTGTATACGCCCATGCCTTTGGTGGGATTACTATTAGCCCATGTAGCACCCATCTGATAGTGACCAATATCAAATGGAGTTCCATTGCTCTCCCAAAACAGACGATCAGTACCAGTCCATACACCATAAGTGGTGGCTTTCTGGGTCTTTGCTCTCCATTTCTTTAGATAGTTATCGTTGTTGCCTGCGAGATAGTCATCCATGTTGGCCTTAAGGAATTCATCAAGAATTTCTTCAGCAGTAGTCAGATGCTCGTCCAGTTCTGCCTGACTGTTTGTGTCACCAATAGATTCCAGGTTTGTGATAGCTTCATTTATACTCATCTCTTCGAGGAGAGCTGCATCCCAAGCATAACAGTTCTTATAAGTGTTTATCTTCTCTAACATGGCATCACGCTGTCGTAAGTCTGCAACCCGTGCAGCAGGCGCAATCTGCAGATCGGCAATACCTATAGAGGTGTCCATTCCCGTAAAGGAAATATAATAAGTACGCGGAGTACCATCACCAATGATAGCATAGTTGAAAGTCTGCCAATCTTCTGACAGCTCTTCAGCAGTATTAAAGCAGATGTAATCCAAAGAGTCGGCACCAAAGTCGGCACCAGAGTTACCTTTTACTCTTACAAGGTTAGTAGAGATTGCATTTGTCTTGATACGAATAGAAGTAGCAAATGCTCCCTTCATCTTGTAGCTCACCATGTAAGTATCAAAAGCCGACGAGGGTTCAAATTTGAAATACATACCTTCCCCTGCTGTTGCATCAATGCTTGTTGCAACACCTTCACTCAGTGTAAAAATGTCATCAAGTGTCTTACCTTCGGTAGCGGAAGTCACTTTCCAACCAGTCCAGTCAGCAAAATTACTGCTAGCCACATTAGCGCCAGTAATCAGGAAACGTCCCTGAGGGGTGTAGACGAATTCGTCCTTCTCAAGAGCAAAACCAGAAACTGCAACGCACATTGCCATAAAGGCAAAAAGTAAACGTTTCTTCATAATAATGGTTTTAATTAGTTAATAAAAAAAAGTATAAATTCATTCGATAGATTTGTTTTCTGACATATAAGTCGCTGCAAAGATAGTGTAAAAAGAACAAAGATTCTCGTTTCTGTAACTTTTTTTAATATTTTTTTTAATGAGAGCCTGCCCCAAAAGGCAAGCTCTCATCATTGATCATTTCACCACCACTTTGCGACCGCCGCGGATATAGATGCCTGCGGGCAGACCGTTGATGTCTGCTGCTGTTGCCTGACGGAGAACCAGACGACCGTTCAAATCATAGACATTCTTCGGGTCAGCATCAGCAAACGAAGTGCGGATACCAGTTGCAGACGTATAGCGGATATACAGATAGCCTTTCTTGAAGTTGGTCGTATCCCAATAATAGTGGTCTGGCAATGTGGGCAGTTCGAACTTCACGTCGCCCACAGTAGCCTTTGCAAAGTTGAATACCATGAAGGAGTCTGCCTTGGCCTCATCGGTACCGATGCTGGTTATCGGATCATAGGAAGATGCAAGGTAAACGCTGACAGTAGCACCGTCCTTGAAGGTGATGGAGCCGTTGGCTTCGTCGCTCCAGAGGTGAGAACAGCCGGGAACTGAAGGTGACGTAGAACACTTGCTGATGCCTACATAGAGTTTACCTGTGGGACTGATGGTCAGAGGATGAGTGCCAAAATACCAGTACCCTGAGGTCGAAGTGCCTTCAGTTCCTACGCGCAGGTTACCGCTGATGGTCACTGAACTGTTGGTAATGCCACGGGTCTTGGATGAGGCCCTTACGGTGGAACTCAGTCCCTGCAGCGTGGCACCCTCAGCGACGGTGAGTGCGCCAGTGCCTAATGTCTTGCTCGTCGAAACAATCAGTGTACCCTCGGAAACCTTTACCGTACCGCTGTTGGCCCATGTTCCGCCAACAGTCATCGCACAATCGCCCACCTTCTCGAAATTCGACTTGTTGCTACCGCCGGCATCATAAATGACACCATTGAAGGTGAAGTCGCCAAGGTCGGAAGAACCAATCTTCCAGGTTACATTGCCCGAAACACCGCCGGAGCTGTTGAAGTCAACCTCCTTGTGACGTAGCGTTCCAGAGCCAATCAGTTTACCGATAGGATAGGTTATAGAGGCATTGCTGCTGGATGCGGCGATACCGATGTTGGTATTAGCTCCCGTACTGAGTGTGGCATTAGGCATACCGCTATTCTTCAGAGGCATGAGAATGGAGGTGTTGTTATACACAATGGTTCCCGTAAAGTTGGTCCAGTTGCCAGTAATAGCCACACGGTTGACCGTGTTAGTAGGATTGATGGTCAACTGTCCCGAGCCTGTCAGGGCACCGGAATGTGACATGTAGTAAGTGTTTGTCAGGGTCAGCGTAGCTCTTGCCCCGGATGCCACATTGATGGGAGAGGGGATAAAGCCATTGCCTGAGATGCTGGCATTGCCGCGCAACTCTACGACTTTGTTATAGTTGTTGCCGCTATAATTCATGCTACCCTCCTGGACGATGGTGCGGGCCGTCGTCAGATTGCCGGTCATGGTTAGTGAACCTGAACCACTCTTCACCAGAGAGTCACCCGTAATAGCACCTTCCTGCGTGAAGGTTGCATCGGTCTTGATGACACCATTGCCCACCATCTTCATAGCTGAGCCGTTGGAGACGGCAGCCGTATTCTGCAGAACGGCACCATTCTCAATGGTGAACAGAGCAGAACTGGTGGTTACGCCGCCTAAGTTTCCGTATGCCTGGGTGTTGCTTGACAGCGAGCTGACCTTGGTAGTGCCGCTTGTAAGGTGGTTACCACCCGTATAAGTACTATTGGTATTCATCGTGATGGCACCCAGTCCGTTGTTGTAGAACGTTCCCGTTGCAATCTTGCCGCTGCCCTCAATGGTGTAATCCTTGCTGGCAACGTAATAGATGTTTGCAGGCTTGACCTCTATGCCCTCAGGAATCGTTACTGTTGTGCTTTGGCTGTTATCGGTCAGATAGACGTTGTCGCCCTCGATACAGCTCTCAGCAGAACGGGCAGGGTCGTGTGTGACGAAGTTCTCCAAGTTTGCCATGTCCCAGACCGTAGAGGTTGTGCCGTTCCACTCAATGTCTGCGGGATCACGAGTGCCTACCACGTTCAGCACCAGATTGCCATCCTCAACAGCCAGTGTGGCTTTCACCTTGGCGATACCCTCAATCTTGATGTTGGCAATGTCGCCACTGACTGCGCCCACTGTACCTAACAGATATTTACCTACTGCCAGTTTATCGGTTCCGTCAGTCAGGTGACAATTGAATTCCATGACGGGCTGCTTATATTCCGGACCATATTTCCAGTCTTTCTTCTCGACAATCAGCTTGGCAGTACTGATTTGGTCGGCTTTCAGGTTCTCGCTATACAAATCAATCTTCAGACGAGAACCGAATCCCAGTGTCAGAGAGTCAGTAGCGGCAAACGCGCTAAGTGCATCCGTGCCACCAATATTGACGGTAGCGCCGTAATCAGCCTTGAGCGACTTGACGGTAATCTGCTTTACTGGCGTGTTGAGCGTCGTCAGACGGTTGAGCCACAATGGAGAGCTGGCAATAGAGCCGTTGAGGTTCAGCGTTCCTGCCCATACGTCAGTATTACCGGTATAGGTCATGTCCTTTTCGGGGTATGTCAGAATGCCGTCGCCCTGCTTGACCACGCGGGTGCTGCCACTGAAACCGCCACCCTGTAGGGTGTGGGTATAATACTGGTAGGTAATCTTATAGGACGCCGCTGTAGCCTCTGATGGTGCAGACCCCTGAACCCAAGAGGGGGCATTGTCTATATATAAATAAGGTGTGGCACCATCGGTGATGTTGATGGTCATGTCGTTAGCTTCACAGGTGATAACCTCTTCGCCGTTATTGGCAATGGTACCTCCGTTGGCTATCTCCGTACGTCCTTCCATGGTAAGTGCAGGCGGGGCCATCGTGATACCCTCCAGTTCACCCAGGAAATAAGAGGTGTGAGCTGGCTGGTTGTAGCCGCACATCTGCCAAACCATGCCATTGCGATACTGGTGGTCGTACCATAGCGAATAGTTGCGCCAAGGTGTCTGGATAGTCGTGGTATAAATACGGATACGGTTGTCAGCAGTACGCATGATGAACTCCTCACGCCAGTCGCCTAAGATATCGCCCATATAACAAGGTGTACCCTTGGTGTCGTTATTGGTCATCGAGCCAGTCAATACCCAAGATGTGTTGCTGCCCGGTTTCAGGACTACGCCTTCCGTATTCTTACCACTGCGATAGTTGAAGGTCTCCTCCTGCAGGTCACCGTCCCAATAGCAACGGAAGTTCTGTGCCATGCCCGATGTGGTGTTAAGCACATCCAGATGCTTGTTCTCTACCAGGCTTACCGGCCCGGGCGATGCGTCGTGGGCAGAGTAGCCTACAGCACCGGGGATGGTGTTCAGGAAGTTGCCGGCAATAGCACGACCGTCATCATTGCCGCCAGCAGAGCGATAGTAGAGTTTGGCCGTTGTCAGGTCGCGATAGTGGTTGTTGGGACGATCCTCGTTGGCGAAGAAGCCCTCTTGCCCGTGTACGTACGGATTCAGGTCGCCATGATGCTGCGCATCGCCATGACCCAGTCCAATGGTAGAAAGTCCCTTGCCATTATCGTCAATGACCAATCCGCCAAACACTATCTCGTCGCGACCATCCCAGTCAACATCGACAATGGCATAGTTGTGATAGCCCTGCCCGTACCACGGTGAACCTTTTTGGTTGTTCATCCAACGCCAGCGCTCGGTGAGTTTGTGCGTAGCAGGATCGACATCGAGTGCCACGAACTTATGACGGGTGTAGATGCCGCGTCCAAGGAAGATGCTGGGCTTGCGTCCATCCAGATAGGGCGCCCCGAAGAAGAACTTGCTGGAACGGTGGCCGTAGCCGTCGCCCCAAGCCTTGTTGAGGTCGCTCTCGCCACTCTCATAGCGGGCACAAGGGAAGTCAATGACTTGATAGGGGCTGCCCGTTACGCCATTGCAATAGACGAGGAACTCCTTGCCGTAATGGGTAAACCATTCTGTGGAGCCTTCGCCCTTGGGCTCGCGATAGTTAGTCCATGAAGTACCATTCTTACCGTCAGCACCAATCGTATAAGTAGTGCCGTCAGCCATGTGGATGACAGAGCCTTCTTCCAGACGCATCAGCACCTCTGCCTTGCCGTCCATATCCCAGTCGTAGCCTACAATGTTCTGCTCGTTATTCTGGAAGTCACCCATGTTAGGACCGCAGTTGACCCACCACAGCACGGTGCCGTCAAGCTTCAGCACCTCTAAAATGGTATATTCGCCATTGTTGCCGTTTTTCGGAAAGCGGTTGTTCATCTCGTCGCGGTTGTCATACTTCAGCAGGATTTCCACTACGCCGTCACCGTCGACATCAGCACAGCAGGCATCGTTGGGCACCAGCGTAGAGGTAATGGACTTGTCGTGCTTTGGCGCAATCTCCAGATAATCATTGCTCCAAGGCTTGGCTGGGGCGCTGGTGGCCTGCTTGATACCTTGCTTTACAGCCTCGACAGTATAACTGCTTGTGGTCGTTCCTGCTGCATCAGTATAGTTGGAAGTCTTCAGATTTTCAGCCACCAGAGAACCGTTGCGATAGAGGTTGTAGGTCACGTCGTAATATTCGTCAGACTGAATGCGCCAACTGACGAACACACCACCAGTAGTTTTTACAGCCACCAGGCCACGGTCCAGCTTGTCAATGACGCGTTGGGCGTTGCTGCTGATGGAGGCCATGCCCATCATGAGGGCTAATAACAATAATTTCTTCATAGCTATGTTTGATGTAGTATTTTTTATGAATTGTTGCTTGACTTACTCGGTCCTTCTGCCGTCAACGGTATAGCGCTGGCCGGACTTTTCAATGATGATATGTCCGTTCTTGAGCAATTTCCGTGGGCTGGAAAGAGAGGTGGTAGGGATAGAGATGCCTGATGCAGCAGTGGCATGAAGTGTCAATGTCTTTTCTACTTTCTCGCCACCCAGGCCTGTCAGGCGGACCACAAACTTGTAATCACCCTCAACCGTCGGTACACCACTGATGGTGATCGTGTGGTTGACGGCATCGTTCTGACGTGTAAAACCGTCGGGTATGCCATACGCCTTTGTGGTGCCGTCAGGAAGAATACTCTTGACTAATGTCAGGGTTGTAATGCGGCGACCTTTGATGAACACAGATACAGAGTCGCCGACTGAAGCGGTTATCTCATCGGGAACATCCAACTGTGGCGCCATGGCCTCGGCCAGGTTATAGCCCAAATGGGGCGGCTGGTTGTAGGCCACATTCTGCCAGCAGACAGCCATGCGGTAGGTGTGGTCGTGCATCAGCGTCGGCACAGCATAGCCAGTCTCGTAATTGGTTGTATAGATGCCTAAGTAGGTTTCAGCGTCTGTGACGGTATAGAGTATCAGCTCTTCACGCCAGTCGCCCAGAATGTCGGCCAGGAGGTTAGGTGTCTTCTTGGTGCTGTTACAAGTACTGCTGGGTCCAAGATTTGAGAATGTCACCAGTCGTCCGAAGGAGTTGCTGCTGGCCGTGTACTTGTCGAGGGTGTTGCCGTCGAGCAGACCGTCCTGTACGGTACCGTCCCAATACATGCGGAAATTCATGGAACTGCTTTTGGCTGAGGCTACCTCGCCAGTGACGGTGCTGCGTTGCTGGCGGTCGTTGGATGATGAGAACCACCACTCAGCAGACTCAGAGGTGAGTTGGGCGGCTATACCGCGGCCATTGTCACCCGATCCACCCTGCGTGTAGAGAATCTGGCCTGTGGCGGCATCATGCAGGTCCCAACCGTAGTAAGAACCTTCCTCATGAATCTGGAATACCTGCAGTCCTTTCTTGCCGGGAATCATTTGTCCCATGTGTATGGCATCGCCATGACCATAGCCCGTGGCGTAAAGAAGGGTTCCGTCTTGGTCGAGTGCTGCTGAACCCCAGATGATTTCATCACAGCCGTCGCCGTCAACATCAGCAATTGCCATGTTGTGGTTACCGTTGCTGAACATGGTACGACTGCCAGAAGTGTTGCCCGTCGGTGCTTTCGGTGTGTATGACTTGGTAGTGCCATTACCGTTTTCATCGTAATTCACAACGCTATACTTGTTGTTGGCATCCGAACGGTGCAGCCAACGCGGCTTCAGCTGC
>JAEEGJ010006024.1_pt1 | contig 37007 bp, 30 predicted proteins | sample 8958761 | NCBI WGS metagenome assembly JAEEGJ01 (sample SAMN16246546, study PRJNA631951) | gut metagenome | biome: gut microbiome; feature: rumen; material: RS-attached | host: Bos | place: Iran: Karaj | collected 2018-10
GCTCTGACGCAAGCTCGTTGCCGCAGCCGGAGCCGTTATAGAACGTGCCGTTGGCTTTCGTTCTGTAATAGTAATACGGTACGAGCAGGTTGAAATTGGAATTCTCCGACGGTCCGGTATGGTTGTAAACGACGTCCATATTTATGGATATGCCCGCGTTGTGCATCGCCATGACCATTGTTTTGAATTCTTTTATTCTGTTGTATCCGTCGTAAGGATCGGTGGAATAACTGCCCTCAAGGACGTTGTAGTTCAACGGATCGTAGCCCCAGTTATAATTGTCCGCCGACATTTCGGTGGTCGTTTTCGTTTCGTCAACGGATACGTAATCGTAGAACGGCTGTATCTGAACGTGAGTTATGCCAAGCTCTTTCAAATGGTCAAGACCGGTGGAAACGGTTACGCCGTCTTCCGTATACGTCGTGCCTGTTTCAGCCAAGCCTAAGAATTTGCCGCGGTTTTTCTCCGCCACGCCGCTTGACGGGCTTATCGTCATATCGCGGACGTGTATTTCATAAATTGATGCGTCAACGTTGTTGCCGTCAAAAGGTCTTTGATCCGCCGCCCAGCCGTCAAGCTCCGAATTGAGCTTTGTAAAGTTGACTATCATGCCGCGGCGGCCGTTTATGCCCGCGCTCTTCGCGTACGGGTCGACTACCTCGTTTGTGCCTTTTGAATTCGTTACGGTGTAGGTGTAATATTTTCCGTCAAGATTTTCGTTTACGGTGTACGAGAACACGCCTTTGTCGCCTTTGACCATGTCGTACGATGCGTACGGCGCCGTTTCCGTCATATAATCGCCGGTGTTGTAGAGATTTACGACAAGCTTCGTGCTCGTGGGCGCCCAGACCTTGAATGTGGTCTTCGTCGCGTTTGCCTCATCGTCAAACGTTGCGCCCAGATCGTCGCCGTCGTATGAATATTTCTGATCAAATTCTTCCGTATCGTAGTAATTAGTAAACATAAGATCAACTTTATTTATCCACGTGGGGTCAAAGCGGTAGCTTACCGTCACCACGTCGGAAATATCTATTTCTTTGTCAAGCAATAGCTCTACTTTTTTAAGCGAGGCGTCGTATTCTCCCATTGAAAACTTGGTATAGTCTTCCCCGTTTATTGTTACGGCAAATCTCGGTTTATAAGACTTGAACTCGTTTGATAACGGTTTGAAATATACGCTTAACGTATTTGAGCTTTTCAGCATCGCGTAGCTGACAATCGATTTACAGGCGTTTTCCTGAGTGTCGAACACCGTGGATTCCGCCGTTCTTACGTATACGTTCTGCAAGCCGCCGGGCGACGTTTCGTTTATATCAATCGATCTGTCGCCGTCCGGGTCTTTTGACCAGGTGTCCGTGCGGACGATGAAGCCGAGCTTGTCTATCGCTTTGCCGTCGGCTATGACGTTAAGATCGAGGTCCGCGTAAACGCCGTAATCGTCGTAGCCGGTAAACTCGTACGCCGCGCCGTTGCCGCCGTTCGTCATATCCCACGCCCAGACGTTCCACGCCTGATAGCTGCTTCTGTCGTTATTACTGTCGTCGTTTCTTCTGTAATGCAGGCGGACTGTCTTCGTATTCTCCGCGGGAAGCGACGCGTAATCTTTGTCGTCCTTTGTGTATTTACTGATAACGCTGCCCGCCGGCGTAAGCTGTATCGGAACGTCGTCCGGCCCTTCGTCGGAGCTCGTGCATCCGCTCAAAACGACCGTCAGCACGAAAATACAGCATAAAAACAAACTTAAAAATCTTTTGGTTTTCATATTTTTTCCCTTATCAGAATCCCGCCATATCGGCAAATCCCGCTTTGAGCGCGTCGCCTTTTATGTCGGTGCTTTGTTTTATAACGTTCGGATCCCAGTTATTTATATTGCTCACCTCGTAGCCGGCTTCGAACACGGCTATGAGGAAACCTTCCATTCCCTTTGTGTCTATAAGCAGAACGCCGTCTTCCACGGTATAATCCCTGCTCCAGCGTCCCGGCGACCAGCTCCAGATATAAAGCTCATATTCATCGCTGAAATACTTTTCGTCAAGGTTCACCACGTTAAACAGATCGCCCTTCAATTCTACCTTTTTGTATGTAAACGTGCGTTCGTACACGTTGTTTCCGTTCTTTAAATATATGCGGAGCAGACATACGCCGTTTTCGGCGTGGTCCTGCAAAGCGATTTCCGTCTGTCCGTTTATTTCCGTTTTCGCGCTTTCGTTATTGAAGCTGTAATACGCTTCTTCCGCGTGCTTTACGCTGACGGTCACGGTCTTGTCTCCCGCAAACGAGCAGTCGCGGTCGGATATCTGAAGCTGCGGATGCAAACTCTTCGTACGGGTAAGCACCGCAAGCCCGTTCGCCTCAAATTTTAAATACGCCTTGTGATCCGACACCACGGCTTTGTTTCCGGTTATAGCGTCGTAATAATTGCCGTCTTCAAGATGCGGTACGGCGACGGTCACGGTCGCCTTCGGGTCCACCGTGCCGAGCTCCAGTATGACAGCGCCCTGATCGCCTACTTTTATTTTTTCATTTATGTAGCGGCTCTCATCCGCGGACTCGTAAGATTCCGCGTTGTAAAATCTGTTGTGGAAGCGGTTTATCGCCGCCACGAATTCGCCCTCAAAAGCGTAGCTGCCGATCTGACCGACCGTAAGCTCGTCCGCAGGCCTTGCAAGATACAGACCGCCGAGCCCTTTTTTGCCGGCTATTACCGACCATATCTTTGCAACTCTTATATCGGAGTAATGCGTGTTTGACGTAACGTATTCGTCATGGCTCTCCACCCAGGCGATAAGCTTCTTTGCATCGCCCGTTTTAAGCTCTGCGGAGACCATTGCGGACGGATCTTTTTTGACGAGCGCGTTTTTGATCTGCGCGCCGAATCCGTCGTCCGTTATGAGCATACGATCCGTATAGCAGGAAAGATCCCTGCTTGCGGGAGTACCGAGTATCTCCCCGTACGCGTACAGGTCGGCCCCGGTTTTTTCTTTGTAATATTCTTTTGCTTTTGCTAAAGTGTTGTCCCAGAAGTCGCTCGGATAATCCGGGTCCGACTGGGTTTCGATATGTTTTGCGGCGTCAAATCTGAAGCCGTCTATGCCTACGTCTATACATTCTTTGAGCAGGCTCAGTATCCTGCCCTGAACGTATTCGTTTGACGTGTCTAAATCGGGCAGATTGCCGTATGCGTAATACTGTGTTTCAGCTCCGGAGCCCGACGCGTTTTTGTTGTGATGGAACGTTATCCCGTTACCGTCCGTATCTTCGTTCCTGTTGTTGTAAAGTACCGGCTCGTACCCCTCTACAAAAGGCGAGACCGTGGGCGTGCCGTCCGGTTCTTTCCCCTCGTCGTCCGTCGTCGCCATGTGGTTTGCGACGATGTCGGCAAGGATGCATATACCGAAGCCTTCCGCCTTATCGCACAGCTCTTTCAGATCTTCTTTTGTTCCGAGGCTTGATTTTTCGCCCACCGTCATGGACAGCGGCTGATAAAACGCCCACCATGACGCGCCGCCGCTTTTCGGCTGCTGCACGGGCATGGTAAGCACGTTTTTAAAGCCCGCGTTTTTTATACTTTCAAGGTTTGCGGTTATCTGTTTATACGTCCAGTTGAACGCGTGCAGCGTCAAGCCGTCTTCTGCATTTTCCGGAAGGACGTCAATATAATTATCGGTAAAATCTTCAAATTCCGGCAGCTTTGCGCCGCAAGAGAACAGATTCGGCAGCAAAACAAGCAAAAAAGCCGCGCATAATACCGCGCATACCGTTTTTTTAAGCCTCATAAAAGCGCCCTCCCGTGATTTCCGTATTATTCGATTAAAGCAAGGAGGCTTTTTTGCATAAAGCCCCCTTGCAGTTATAAATTGCTGTTATTTCGCTACAACGCTTACCGCGCCGTTGCCTTCAGCGTCAAACGTGATGGTTACAACGTACGTGCCGTCAGCTTCAACGGTGATGTTGTTGCCGTCCTGGCCCCAGCTGTAATCCCATGCGCCGTCCGCACGGACTTTGAGTTCGTTGCCTGCTGCGAGGTCAACTTCCGCGGTCCATTTGTTGTCGCCCGCGGCGGTCATTGCAACGTCAGAGCTCCAGTCGCTGCCGGCAAAGCTGCCGATAACGCCGTACGTATGGTCAGCTGCGACCCACGTTTTGATCTCTTCGTACGCGATGCCGTCCTTCTTCTCTTTCAGAACAAGGCCTACGCCGTATCCGGGCTTACCCGCAGCGGAAGCGTTCTTGTACTGAGCTATAACGAGCGTGTAAAGGCCCGCGCCGCCGATAACTACGGGGTTAGAAGCCCAGGTGAAGCCGTTAGCATCGGCTTCTTCCTGCCATACGGGATAGAACGCCGTCTTCGGTGTAAGGGATTCAACGTTAGCGGTCTTCGGGTCGGAGATCCACTGATCTTCTGCGTAGACTTTCGTATCGCCGTCTACGTCGGAGGAGCACTGTGCGATCTTGAACGCATAGGAGCCGTTCGCCTTGTAGAGAACGCCGTCTATCAAGCAGTTGGTCGTCCAGCCGGCATCGTTTGTACCGAAGAGCAGGTCTATCGTGTACAGATACTTCACTTCCTTGCCGGAAAGCGTGTTGTACAGCTCTTCGCTTATGGCTTTTACGTCGTCAAGCGCTATGGCTTTCAGAGCGGACGCTTCATACAGGGATGCGTCTTTGCCGTTCCAGGCGTTCTGCGTGCCGTCGGCAAGCAGATACTGACCGTGCGCTACCCACAGCTCGTGGTCTTTGTCGGCAAGCGGTTCCGCCGGTTTTGCAGTGCAGGCCGCGAATGAAAGGATCAATACGGCAGCAAGCAGCATTACTAATACTTTTTTCATGTTTTTTCTCCTTCTTTTTTCTATCTCCTACTGTCTTTTTAAGGAGATATTGATTTAGATTTTATTTTGCGGTAACGTCAAAGCGTGCCCGCTCCGACGCCGCAATACTCATTATATATCATTTTTTGGTTTTGTCAAGACAAAAATTATAAAAATTAACAAATAAGCTATTAAAAAAATAGATAAAATAGTACAATTTTACGATATAATAGAAACAAATAAAACTTCGGAGGGAAAAATGGCATACGATCACAGCAACGAATTATACCTTTTCCATCAGGGTACATATTTCAAAGCCTACGAATTTTTCGGAGCGCATAAGACGAAGGACGAAAACGGCAATACGGGCACGGTCTTCCGTACCTGGGCGCCCAACGCGGACGCCGTTTACGTGACCGGCGATTTCAACGGCTGGCGCGCCGATATGCCCATGAACAAAATATCCGACCGCGGCGTATGGGAGCTTTACACCAGGATAGATTTTGACAACAGCTGCAGGACAAGATATAAATATATGCTCGTAAAAGACGGCAGGGCGTCTTTCAAAGCCGACCCGTACGCCGTTTTTGACGGCACGCATAAGGAAACGGCTTCGTATTTATACGAGCTGCCGGATTTTCACTGGGAGGACGGCGGCTGGCTTGAACACCGCGGCGAGGCGATGTACGCGTCCGAAGACAAACCGCCGTATTCAACGCCGGTAAACATATACGAGGTCCATCTCGGCTCCGTCAAGCGTCACGACGACGGAACGTACTGCACCTACCGCGAGCTTGCGGATTTTCTCGTTCCATACGTAAAATGGCTGGGATATACTCATATAGAGCTTCTGCCGGTGGCGGAGCACCCGCTTGACGACAGCTGGGGATACCAGATCTGCGGATTTTATGCGCCAACCTCCCGCTTCGGCGAGCCGGCGGACTTTATGTATTTCGTAAACGAGTTCCACAAAGCCGGCATAGGCGTTTTGCTTGACTGGGTGCCGGCGCACTTCTCAAAGGACGCGCACGGGCTTGCCGATTTTGACGGCGGTATGTGCTACGAATATCAGGGCAGCGACAGAAAAGAGCATAAAGTCTGGGGAACGCGGTTCTTTGACGTGGGACGCGAGGAGGTCCAGAGCTTTCTTATCTCAAACGCGCTGTATTGGCTGAACGAATATCATATAGACGGCCTGCGCGTGGACGCCGTTGCCGCCATGCTTTACCTTGATTTTGACAGGGCGCCGGGGGAATGGACGCCCGCGCCGGACGGATCGAACAAAAACTACGAATCAATAGCGTTTTTCAAAAAGCTCAACACGGAGATCTTCCGTCAGCACGGTGACGTATTTATGATAGCGGAGGAATCGTCCGACTGGCCCATGCTGACGAAGCCCGTTTACGCGGGCGGTCTCGGCTTCAATTTCAAATGGAACATGGGCTGGATGAACGATATGATCAAATACGTGAACACGGACCCGCTGTTCCGGCGTTACGAGCACAACTGCATAACGTTTTCCTTGATGTACGCGTTTTCGGAAAACTACATACTGTCAATTTCTCACGACGAGGTAGTGCACGGCAAGGGCTCGCTCATAAACAAAATGTTCGGCAGCTACGAGCAGAAGTTCGACGGCCTGCGCTGCTTCCTTGCGTATATGATGTGCCACCCCGGCAAAAAACTGCTGTTCATGGGGTCCGAATACGGTCAGTTCGCGGAATGGAACAACAATAAGCAGCTTGAATGGTTCATGACGGATTTTGAAAAACACAGAGATCTGCTGAATTACACAATGGCTTTGAACCACTTTTATCTGTCGTCCCCGCAGCTCTGGGAAAGAGACCTGTCCTGGGACGGCTTCAGGTGGATAAAAGCGGACGATAAAGACAATAACACCGCGGTATTCACGCGAATGTCCGGCAGCGGCGAGTTCCTCGTCTGCGCGTTCAACTTCTCCGCGGTATCTCATAACGGCTACCGCATAGGCGTGCCGGAGCCGGGCGTGTATAAAGAGGCTTTCTCGTCTTACCCGACGGGCAGACCCGCGGCGCAAAGCGAGGAAATACCCTGCGACGGGTTTGACAACAGCATTTTACTTGATCTGCCGCCCCTCTCCGCCGTTATACTCGGTTACGAACCGGTAAAAAAGAAAAAAAGAACGGCGCGGTTAAACGCCGTAAGCAAGTAAAAAACAGGCTCCCTCGGTCAGGGAGCCTGACGGGCGAGCATTGCTCGCCCGATTTTTTAATGCCGTCAGGCAATTCACGTCGATAGGGGTTCCCCAACGCAAACCTGTGAGCGTTGGGGGTTCCCGAAAGACAATTCACGCCGCAAGGCAATTCACGCGCATAGGGGTTCCCCGACGCGAACCGGTGAGCGTCGGGGATTCCCGTAAGGCGCAATTCATTTTTGCATCACAAAGGATATTATTTAAATAAAATCTTTTGAAGTGAATTGACGGCTGATCGCCGTCGTGAATTTCCGCTTACGTGAAAGTGAATTGGTTTCACCGTGAATTTCCGCTTGCGCGGAATGAAAACACGGGCGACTTTCGCCCGTTTTTCATCATCTATGCGTAATATAAGACGATTCACCGCTCCTGTTTATCGCGTCTATATGATCCCACAGTCCCGGCTTTATACCGGTCGCTTTTTCATATTCGTACAGCGCACCCTCCGTACTGTTTGTGCTGACCGCTATTCCCTGCTCGCCTATATAAAAATGCAATGATATACGCCGTCCGCACCAGGAGTTATCCGGCTGCGGCTGGTTGTACGGATTATTCTTATAATAGAAGAATCCGTACGAGAACGTCACGGTCACGGCTTCACCCGGGTCAAACCCGCTGAAATCGAGCGTGACTTTTTCGCCGTGTCTTTCAAAAACGTCTTCGTCATAAGATGAAGCGCGCAGAAAACTCAGATCGTCTAACGTAAATCTTTTTTCAAAGCTCTTTTCTATTCCGTTTATTACCACGCTGTGATCGTCTTTGTATAAGTTTATATACGGCACGTTTTCGGCAAATCCTTGATAGACTTCAAAAACGGGATATCCGTCAAGCTCTTCATTTGACTGCGGCTGTGACATAAAAACGTTAAAGGTTATTTTTTTGTCCGTATAAAACGGATAGTATTTCATACCGATCTTATGCCCGGTGGTTGGCTTGCCGGACGTTGACGGGTTGATCACCATTTCCTGACCGACGCCCACGGTTATCATTTCATCGCCGGGCGTTTTTCTCATTGTCGCTATCAATACGCCGGTCAGAACGATAACAAAGCACGCGGCGACGGACGCGATCTTTAAAACAAGAGATCTTTTGCTTTGTGCTTTTTCTTTATAGTTCACAGCTTCCGAAACGTACGCCGGATCGATATTATCAAGAGCTTTTGTGAAAGTTCCTTTTGTCATTATAAGTACCCCTCCTCTGACAGTTTTGTCTTTAGTTCGTTTTTTACTTTTTCAAGCATCATATAAACCGTGCTTCGGGGGATGCGCGTTTGTTTTACTATTTCTTCGACCGGGCAGCCGAAATAATACCGTTTTACAAAGCAGACGCGCTCTTTATCCGGCAGATCTTTAAGAAATCCGTTAAGCAGCTTTGCCAGTTCGTTTGCGCATACTTCGTCAATAACTGAATGATCCGATATAAGAAAATCGGCGTAATCGTCAAGCGGGTCGACCATACCGGCGCCGCGCTTATATCTGCCGTTGGTTCTTAACACGTCCGTCGCGGTGGTCCTTGAAAGTCGCGCGATATACGCTTTAAGATCGTCCGGACACTCCGGCGGTATAGTATCCCAAAGCTTTTTATATACGGTATTTACGCATTCCTCGCTGTCCTGCTTCTGATGAAGTATACCGTCGCAGATCGAGAAGATAAAAGCCTTGTATTTCTTTTCCGTTTCTCTTATCGCTTCTTCGTCTCTCTTCTGAAACATAGCGATAATGCCTTTATCATCCAATTTCACAAACGCATCACCTCCCTTTGAAGTTTTAAGGCGCCTTCATATATAAAGACGATAAAACCGTCAAAAAATCCGGCGGATATTAAAAAATTTTATCCGGCAAATTATTATATCACCGCGTGTTATCTTTGTCAAGCAAGCACCTGCGTGCGATTTTTATGCGAGCAGCGCAATTCATTCTTATGGCAAACGGATATTATCTTTATGAAATCTTTTAAGGTGAATTGACGGCTGACCGCCGTCGTGAATTTCCGCTTACGCGTAATAAAAAACGGGCGGTCATCATTTCGCCCGTTTTTTACCTCATATGATTATTTGAGCGTGATCTCGCCCTTTGCGACGGCTTTCTTAAAGAATTCCAGTTCCATGGGCAGGGTATGATTTTCGTCAAGCTTGCCCGTGAGCTTTTCCTCTTCCCCGTCGTTATGGCGTCTTCGCACCTCAACGACTTTGCCGTTTTCGGCAAGGCAAGCGATCTCAAGTATATGCTTTTCCGGGTCTGATTCCTGGATGACCGTCCAGCCGTTTTTGTTCCATTCTATTTTCTTCATTTTAATTTCCGTTCCTTTCATTTTATTATTCGCGCAAATTATATCATATCCTGCCGGTTTTGTCAAGTACGGCGCAATAATTGTATCAAACCTATTGACAATACCGCGCGGATGTTATATAATGCCGGTAACAAAGGTCCCGGGCGGGACTTATACAGGAGGACATTATGAGAAAAATCATTTCTTTTGCGATCGTCACTGTTATGATCGCGGCCCTGGCGCTGTCCGCAAACGCCTCGTCTATCGCAAACCACCTGTTTGACAAGCAGGGCGGTATAGATATCGGCGGTCAGACGTGGAGCGTTTACGGCTGGATAGTAACGGACGCCGAGATAACGTCGGTCGGCTACATACTCGATAACGGCGACGTTAACTCTTATAAAGCGGTCGTCACCGGTATTGAAAACGATACGCGCGAAAACGCAAACACTAAGTCCGGCGTAAGCGACGCTTACCGCGACCTTGCGCTTGAGGACGCCGTCAAAAACGGCGGCATGAACGGCGGCGTAGGCTGGGACGTTCTCAGAGCTTACAGAATTCAGATAGTTCTTGATCTTGCGGATCTTTCGGAAGGTCAGCATACCGTTTTGCTCTGCGCGAAATTCAAAGACGGCACGTTCTGCGAGGCGTTCAGACATCAGTCCGAATTCACGTTCACAAAAGCCGCGTCCGGTGAAGAGGTAATAGGCGGCAAAGGCGCGAGCACGCAGTTCCTTATAGACTCCGACACAAGCGACGAAACGAAAATAGAGGCGGCCGGCTGGGCGGGCTGCACCGTGGAGACTTTCAAGCTCGGCTACAGGATAGACGACGGCGAAACGCTGTTCAACGACAATTACGTAAAGCTCATACCGCTCGACGTGCTCAATCCGGGCGACGAGGGAGTCCTTAACGCAGCGGGCACGTACGCGTTCCGCTTTAAAGTCAACTTCCCGTTGAACGAAATGCCCGAGGGCGACCATTACATAAAACTCGTTATGATAGATGAAGACGGCGGTGAAACGCTCGTCGGCTCCGGCGGCGGAAACGAAGATCTTATATTCTTCTACGAAGCCGAGGAAGAAGTAACGACCGCGCCCGAAACTGAAACGGAAACCGAAACAGAGACCGAAGCCGCGACCGAGACCGAAACAGAAGCGGCAACCGAGACTGAAACAGAAGCGGTGACGGAGACCGAAGCGGAAGCGTCGGAATCCGAAACCGAAGCGGCGACGGAAGCAGGCACACAGACTCAGACCGAAGAAGCGAAAACGGAATCCGAACCGGACGAAGCCGAAAAGGACGGCAAAAAAGGCCTTCCCACAGGCGCGATAATCGGTATTATCGCGGCGGCGGCCGTAGTGATCGGCGTTGTTATAGTGCTGATTGTCAATAAAAAGAAGAAATAAATTTTAGTAACCGGTATTAGAAATAAACTCCCTCAGTCATCCGGGGTCACGCCCGGATGACAGCTCCCACGAAGGAGGAGCCTTGACTTGCCTCCCTCTTTGAGGGGTATCAACGATAGGGGTTCCCCGACGCGAACTTGAGAGCGTTGGGGGTTCACGTAAGTTGACTGAAGGAGCTTTGTAAAAGTATTTTTCACGCAAAAAAGGAAACGCTCACTGCGTTTCCTTTATTTGTTTTTCGGGCATTATCCCATATCCGCGACAATTACTTTAAGCGTCGTTTCAAGTCCCATGTACGTCGCGGTCACGGTGGTTTCTCCTACCGCAAGCGGTTTTATAACGCCTTCTTTGTCTATTTCTATAATGCTTGTGTCATAGCCGGAATATTTGACGGACTGCTTCCAGTATTTCAGATCCTGGCTGCTGTCGCACGCAAGCTCGTTTTCTTTTCCCCAGAGGATAATATAGTCGTTCGCCGTGCTTTTCGCTATGAATCCGGGCTGTTTGACTTCATTTTTGTAATAAAACGTGATCGTATCTTTCTCGGGATAGAATGCGACCGGCGCGTCATGTTTCAACGAATTCGGGATTACCGTTATTGACGTTGACAGCGAGCCGTATTTTGCGTAAATGCGCGTCAGCTTGTCGCCAACGAGCGTTACCGTCTGATTTTCGGCGTTGACGATCACCTGCTCTTTGTCGTAGATATACTCTATTTTGCCGAGGATATCCTCGCCCGCCTCTTTGATCTCGCCGTTTTTGTCCACGTACATCACGGTAAAATTGTATTCCATGCCCTTGAAGCGGACCGGCACGGTTGAGGATTTATACGGTCCGTCAATGCGTATGCCGCAGACTTCGGGAGCGTTCGCCGTGTCTTTGAGATTGGTGTCTGACGGGTCGCGCGATATGACTTTTTCCGGCGTTTTGTAGTTGTCCGATCCTATGAACTGTATCGGCGCGAACCGCAGTCCCCAGACGCCCCAGGCGGAGCCCGCCGGCGCGTACGCGTAGCCTATGAAATGCTGTTTGTTGAATATATCTATATGTCCGGGCGCGTCGCCCGTAATGCCCATGTTGTGCATGCCGGATTCAAGCATAGAGCCCGCCGTTTTGTGTTTCAGACGCACTTCGCTTCTGTAATATATGCCGTCGTACGATACGTTTACATGTACGTAGCAGTCGTCTGAAAATCTGTTGCCGGTCGCGACGGAAATAAAGCATTTATACGCGTCAACGTATTTGAAATCCGCGCTGTCCTCGCCCGCGCTGTCGTGGCGGTAAGCTATGCCGCGGTATTTCAGCGTTGCCGGCCAGTTTTCGCTTGTCGCGTCGGCGGTGTATATCCTTGATTCAAAAACGTCTTCCGCCCACGTTGAATACAGATACAGCGTATCTCCTACGACTACCATTGAGCCTTCGCCGGCGCCCCACTGACCTTTAAGTCCGTCAAACGCAACTATTGGTCTCGCCTCGTCTCCCCAGCCGTTTCCGTCCCATTTTTCAATGCAGGTGCCCGCGGGGTCCTTCGTTCTTCCTACGAAAAGGTTGTTGTCAACGCCGCCGGGCCACAGCACGGAGGTATACGTTATATAGTAATAATCGCCTATCTTTATCGTTCCCGGGTCGCACGTCCAGTGCCAGTCTTCGCTGGCGTAAGTCGGTCTCATGGCGGCGACGTCCGGCGTCCAGGTCAGACCGTTGTCGTACGATCTTCTGTAAACGCCAACGTCCGCTTCTCCGCCGTAGCCGAGCGTGCCGGCGAGCCAGCAGTCAAGCGAGCCGTCGTCGTTTATTATCATGCTCGGGCCGTATCTGTACGTGCCGTTGAATATATCCCAGCCGCTGTTCGCAAGGCGGAAGATCGAACCTTGTTCGCTTGCCGCGCCGTTTAAATAAGCCTTTTTTATATTGTAGCCTTCCGCGCGCTTTTCGATATAAAGCTGCCCGTCCTTTTCAATACATAAAACGAGGTCGAGCTTAAGCGTGTTTGACAAAACCTGCGCGTATTCCGCGTACGTCAAAGTCTCCGAATTCTTCTTAGCAAGGTCCATATAATCTGAAACTCCCGCCTCAGAGGCGACTTTTGCCACGCCGTTTTTATCCGCGTAATCCCTGTAGCCGAGAGCGTAAAGCAGTCCGCGCAAAACTTCGCCGTAAGTCACGGGCTGATCCGGTTTGAATTCGGACGATGAGGGTCTCAACATAAAGCCCTGATTTACCGCTATCTCCGCGTATTTCATCGCGTCTGAATAAGCGGTCAGGTCCGTATAATCGTTCTGACAGATATAATAATGCAGCCGCTGCGCGAAGCCGGAATATTTGACGATGTCTTTTGCAAACGACGCGCGGTCAAGCAAAGCGGATGCTTCCGCGTTTTCGTTTCCGAAATAAGATTCGGATTTAAGTCTTTCAAAAACCGCCTCTTTGTTTCCGTCGTCGGGCAGCGGATCGTCCGACGTGTTCATACCGGTCAGATCCTCGTCCGGTATCGGGTCTTTTGCGCCCTCCGTTTCCGTCTCCGTCACGTCCGGTTCCGTTATGTTTTCGGTTTCGTCCGTTTTCGTTTCCGCCGCCGTCGTTTCAGCCGACGTCTCCGCGGGCTGCTCGGTACAGCCGAACAAAACGGGTACGATCATGGCCGCGCAAACTATCAGCGCGATTATCCTTATGCGTTTCAAAATTTTGTCCTCGCTTTATATAAAAATGTCTGTTTTAAATCGGTATCGCTTTCCGATCCCGATCGCCGCATACGATTATATCACAATTAAAAACGTATGTCAATATGATAAAAAGCAAATTAAAAGCGCCGGACATTAACGCGTCCCGGCGCGAAATAAACCCGTATTTTATTTTTCGTCGTCTATCAGTATCGCCCTGCACGGCGAGCCGTCCGCGCCGGACAGATCAAGCGGCGCGGCGTTCAATAAATAAACGCCCTCCGGGACTTTTGTAAGACGTATCCCTTCAAGCAGAATTACGCCCGCCCCGAGCAGTATAAGGTGTACCTCCACGGGCGCGTCTTCCGGTCCGACGGTCTGAGATTCGTTGCCTAAAAGCAGGATGTTCGCCCGAGCAAATACCTTTGCCGCCTCAGAAGAGACAGTCGCGTCTCCTTTTATAAGTATCCTTTTCGCCGCTTCCTTATCAAGACTTTCCGCTTTTTTCAGTATTTCTTCTGCGTCTTTGCCTGTTACGGCTCCGGTATGTTTTGCGACGTAAGCCTTTCCGACAAACGAATCCAGCTGTACCTCGTCCACGGTTTTTCCGTCTTCAATAAAGTGGAACGGCGCGTCAACGTGCGTTCCGTTGTGAGCGCACATGTAAAAAGCCGTCAGGTTGCACACGCCGCCTTCTTTTATGCTGCAAAGCGTCTTTTTTTCGGGAGCCGGGTCGCCGGGATAAACGCGGCAGCCGAAGACTTCCTGTGAAATATCATATATTATCATTTTTGTCCCCCGCTGCGAATCCGATCTATAAAACGTACGACATATCGCTTATATGCCTTATGCGGCGTTTTCCGTCGTCGCCCACAGTCATATGCGACACGCCGCCGGCGGGTCCGTGGATATCCACTTCATAATCCGATTCCACGGTAAGGCCTATAAACATAGCGTTCCAGATACCTAAAAGATACCCGTGCGATACGATTATTATATTTTCCTTTTCGTTTTCCGTGACTTCCCTAAAAAACGGCAGCAGGCGCTCCCAGGCGTCGCGCCTGCTCTCCCCGTCCGAAAACAGTCTGTCGTCAACGGTCTTCTCCGGGGTCTTCATATTTTCGCGCAGCCACTGCACGGAATGACCGCAGCATTTTCCGAGATTCCTCTCCCTTAATTCCCGTCTGTATACGGGCGTCACGTTCAGATATTTCGCTATCTCTTCCGCCGTCTGCCTTGCGCGTTTAAGATCCGAAGAATATATTATGACGTCTTTGCCTTCAAGTTCCTTTTTCAGCTTTTTGCCTATACTGTCCGCCTGCTTTTTTCCAAGCTCCGTAAGGTCCCAGTCTGTCCACGAGCCGACCATGCCGTTAGTATGGTGGACGGACTGCGTATGCTGTACCGTTATGATATGCTTCATTCTTTATCTCCTGAAATTCCCTGCCGTACGTTTGATTTTACCGTTTCCGTATACTGTGCTGCCGGTCTTCTTCAATACCGCCCGCGAAAGACAGTCTTTTGCCGACTGAACACCGCGGCAGTTCTATTTTACGGGGCGGTACGCGCATATAAACGGCGCTTCCGCGTAGCTGACGGGTTCTTTCGTCGGCTGTTTTGAATTTATGCGCGTGTCCGAGCCGTGATCGTAGCGCAGGGCTTTGCCGTTTCTGTCAACGTCCGAGGCGAGCATGAACACGTGCTGCGGCGAGCCGTTTTTATCCGGTCTTACGAATATTATATCACCCGCCTGAAGCTCGTTTATATCTGTTATCTTTTTAAACTTGTGTTCTTTGCACCACAAAATAAGATTGGACACGACGCATCCCTGAACGAGCGGCTGATCGGTAAATCCGGCGCGGTAGAGTATCCAGTCCACAAGTCTGTCGCAGCTCGTGCGCAGCGGCCTGTGGTTTATGCCGGGATTGGTGCATGAATCGCCGTATTTGAAACCGGTCTTTTTCGCGTATTCGGTTATGTAATGCCCTTCGCGCAACAGATCGCACTGCAAAAGTGAATAAGGCGTATATACGACGGCACCGTTTTCGTCCGCGACGCGGTATCCGTATTTCTTTTGCTTGTCGCACTCCGCTTTTGCCTCGTCAAGCGACTGATAAACGGCGCCTTTTACGTTGTCGGCCGGTTTATCGAGCCGGTCTTCGTACAGACACACGTAATAGCCTTTTTCAGCCGGCGCGGGCGTTTTCTCTTCCCCTTTGTCCGCGGCTATGTAAGCCTCCGCCTCCGCGCGGTCCGCGCAGAACGCCGCCGCCTGAAGCAAGAACGTATCGCCCTCTTCCGCGTAATTGGTGTAATCAAGACGGAACTTATCGTTGAACGACTTTTCCCAGCCTTTCGTGTTTTCGTCCGCTTCAAATACAAGATACTGCGTTTTTCGTTCGCCGAAAAACTCGGAGTCGCCGCCGTAGACTGCGATAATTGAATATCCCTCGCGCGCGTTTTTCACTCTGCCCGTCGCGTAAAACATCTCAAACGCGCCGCCCCATTCCGCGCGGATCTTCAAAACTATTACTTTCTTTTCCTCCGGCGTAAACGGAACGTGATGCGTTCCGTCCTCAGACGGATATCCCGCGGCTTTATACATACTGTTCACTCGAAAGTAAACGCCGGGGTCGCGCGACTGTTTGTTTGCGACAAAGCGCACGCCCTCCTCCGTAAGCTCCGGGTCGGCGCAGTTGCCGCGGACGAACGCGGCGTCAAACAGCGCTTCGTCAAACGCGGAAAAATCAACGCGGCACGGATCGGGTATAAGATACGGCGAGGGTTCTTCTTCCTCTGTTATATTCTCGGTTATGATCTCGGTATCGGTCACTGCACTCTCCTCCTCCGTTGCGGCTTGCTTATCCGAGCATGAAGCAAAGCAAACCTGAAGTAAAACAAGGCTTGCGATATAAACACAAAAACGTCTTTTCATAAATGCTTTATTTTATCTTCCCTTTGAATTTCTTTATCTGCTCGCACAAAAGATCGTAATAGAACGTTCCGTGTATCTTTGAAGGCTCTAAGTCTTTTGATCCCTCGGGCGAAGGCTGTTCGCCTTTTGTCCATTCGTTCCAGGATACGAGGATCACCATGCCCGCGCCTAAGTCGTTTGCGCGCTGGAACTGTTTTTTCAGCGTCAGACCGTTTTCCCTCTCATATGCGGGAATATAGCCGTCGTCCCCCTCGCTGCCTTGCGGACGGCTCGCGGCGGTGCAGGTGACGCACTCCACGCGGTCGTCAAGAACGGAATACACTTGAAGACCTCTCTCTTCCCAGCTCCACCAGCCTCGCGTCGCCATGGTTTTCTTGTTATAAAGCTCCGACTGCTGACCTACGTAACCGGTTACCCAGCGGACAGTAAAGCGGTCGTCTTTCCAGGAGGGCTTGCGTCCGTACTGGTTAGGCGTTGCGCCGTAGCACATCAGAAGCGGTTTGCCTTCGTAGTTGAAATACATATCCGGGTATTTTTCCACGTAAGAAGAATATATCTGATCAACCTTTTTCTGATGTTTGCCGTTTTTTACGTTTTCGGGGCCGGAATGGCCGGGGCCTGCGAAAATGCAGATCTTAGGCGCTCCCTCTATCTGCGACCATATCTCAAACAGCAGATCCGTCGCCTCCTCTATCATACGGAAGTCGGAGAGCTGATTGCGCATAGTCGCGGGGTCATACGTCGTGTTGTTTGTCCAGTCCACGAAAATGAAATCAACTCCGGCGTCGCGCAAAAGCTCCGCGTGCTTCGCTATCATCGCCCGGTCGTCGGAATAGTAAGCGCCGTAAAGCGGAGTATCCCAGCTGCTCTTGCCCCAGGTTATGACCTTCGGGCAAAGCCACGTGGAATACGCGATGCCCACGAGGCGGTCCTCGTACGGCGTCTGCTTATACGTGCCCACGCCCGTCTTTTCTATTTCAACGTCGTCATAGTTATATACGACGTCGTTATAAAGCTGATATCTGTCGTTCATTTCCTGTTTCCTTTCCGCTGTTAACACTTCTTCGGATAATGCGATATATACCGATGAGCCGTCGGATACGGTATCATACCCGAGCCAGCGCGCCAGCCTGTCTGCCGATATGAGCAAAGTTCCGTCAAGCAAAAACGGTGTAGGGCAGTCAAAAGCCGCTCCGTTCAAATATACCGTCGCTTCTCCCGCCTTATACGATAGCGACGCGTCGTCGCGCGTAAGCACGGCAGACTCGCCGTTATCAGAGAAAGTACAGTCAAAGCCGAATAACGCGGCGGCAGTCGCGGCGTCCGTATACGTCGCGTCGTCTATCACCGTCACCGGCGCGACGGTGCGGAACATAGTCTTGTCACATATCAGATATCCGTATCCTTCGCGAAGCTGTGTGACCGTGTCGTCCGGCGAGTACGGTATTATTTGCCCGGTCTGCAGGCTCATTGATCTTGTTGATGAATTTGCAAAATGTGACATCGTCCGTACGTAGCCGAGTGTGTCGCCGTGAGCGATACGCGCCAGATCCGGCGTATGCGCGACCTCCGCGCCGTCTTTATCGTAAAGCACGAGGTTTTCCTCTGAAACGGCCGCGCTTGCAACACGCGTTTCTCCGACGCAGCAGATTATCTCCGTTCCGTCGTCGGTTATGGTGAGATCAAGACCGTTTTTCGCGTCAAAATCAAAGCCTTCTCCTACAAGCGTCGTGAAGCCGTTTTTCACAACGGCGAAAACCGAGTTGCCGGAGAAAGTGAACCACAGACCGCTGTCTATATACAGATGATCCGCGCGTGTCACGCGGACGCCGAACATTATTGTACGGACGTTATTTACCGCGCTGCGGTTAATAACGGAGGCTTTTGCGGTATACGGCTCCGTCAGCGTATGCGAAAAGCCTACGCTGTTCCAGCCGGCGTCCGTTATGGTCAGCCCGTTTTCGTCTGAAACGTAGTCTTTGTTTGACGTAAAGACGAGCTTTGAATCGCCGCGCAGAGCGCTGTACGTATATTCCGCAAAATCATACTGAACAGCCGTCCGCTGATCGTCTCCCGCGAGGAATTCCGTAAGACCGATGTCTTTATATTCCGGAACGGTGATCTTCTGCGTCTGATCTTCTTCGGTTTCCGTTTCTGTTTGTAATTCCGTCTGCTGAATGCCGGTGTCCGTCTCCGAAGCGCCGTTTTCCGTACACGCCGCGGAACAGATAAGCGTGACGGCGGCAAGTATAACGCACAGTATTTTTTTCATTTGCTTTACCGCCCGGGCGCCGGGCGCACTCCTTTTTTTATCCTATCGGTTATCCGCAAAATCCCAGAAGCCCGTTCCGGTCTCCGGGTCCGTTTTCCTTTTTATAACTCCGCAGCTAACGGGTCGCAATTCTATCTCCGCGGTATATCGCACGGTGATCGATTTGATATGCCCCGCCGCCATGCGGTGCTCGCCGCCGCAGACGTACGCAAAAGACGCGTGAGTGTGATGAAAAAGCGCGCCCGCCCCGTCCGTCGTAACGCTGCCGTTAAGCGAAACGAGCTCCAGCATACCGGATATTTCCCGCAGATCGAACGAGCCCGTTTCCGGTATAAAAGTCTGTATCTCCGCGCTCGAACAGCCGCCTATGCCGCTGTATATCGCGGACTTAATACTCTCTTTTCTGCATACTTCAAGTATACAGCCGATGATCTCGTCGCCCTTGTCCGCTCTTATGTAATACGTTTTATCAAATTTTCTGTAATCCATTATATTTGCTCCGAATATTATCTCTTTTTACGATTATATCACATTTGCAAACAGCTGTCAACCGGATTTACGGTTGTTTTTATTCGTTTGGAGCCGGGACAAAACCGTTATACGGATTTTTTTAAAAATTTTCCGAAACCCCCTTGACAAATCGTGTCGTGTGCGATATAATAAGGATAAATAAGTCGCACGCGATATGATTTTGAGGTGAAGACAGATGAACGATAAATATGCTTCAATACGGCTGAAAAACCAGCTTTGCTTTCCGTTATACGCGGTTTCCAACATGATAACGCGTAAATACAAACCGCTTCTCGACAAGCTCGACCTTACGTATACGCAGTATATCGTCATGATGGTGCTGTGGGAAGAAAAGAAAGTAAACGAGAAGTTTTTGTGCGAGGCGCTGTGCTTAAAATCAAACACCGTCACGCCGCTTTTGCAAAAGCTTTGCGAAAAAGGCTTTATAAAAAAAGAAAAAGACAAAACAGACGAGCGCAATATCGTCATAACGCTGACGGACGCGGGAGAAGATCTGCAAGACAAGGCGCTTTGCGTGCCGGAATCTTTGGCAAAAGAACTTGATCTTTCGCCGGACGACGCGGCGGCGCTTTACCGGATCCTATACAAAATGCTTGATGAAGACAAGAAAAAAACAAAAAATAATATATAAGGAGATTAAAACAATGAAGATCTATGATTTCACGGTAAAAGACAGAAAAGGAAACGACGTAAGCTTATCGGAATACAAGGGAAAGGTGCTTTTGATAGTCAACACGGCGACGGGCTGCGGATTCACTCCGCATTACGAGCCGCTTGAAGCCATGTATAAGGACCTGCGCGACAGGGGTTTTGAAATACTTGATTTCCCGTCAAATCAGTTCGCGGGGCAGGCGCCGGGCAGCGACGATGAGATACACGAATTCTGCACGCTCAAATTCGGCACGGAATTCCCGCAGTTTGCAAAAATTGACGTAAACGGAGAAAACGCCGATCCGCTGTTTGCGTATCTCGCCTCGGAAAAACCGTTTAACGGCTTCGGCAAAGGCGTAAAGAACGCCGTGCTGAACACATTTGCAAAAAAGAATAACAAACAGTTCGGCGACAAGACCTATATCGGCTGGAATTTCACGAAATTCTTAGTTGACCGCGAAGGAAACGTCATCGCACGCTTTGAGCCGACGGATGATATGAAAGACGTCCGCGCGGCGGTCGAAAAAGCTATCGGATAATAAAAAGCCAAGGAGAATCCGAAAAATGAAAATTGCCATACGTTACTACACAAAATCAAAAAAAGGAAACACGAAAAAACTGGCGGACGCCGTCTCAAAAGCGATCGGGGTGGAAGCGCTTGACGTCTCGGCGGATCTTACGGAAAAGGTCGACCGTCTGTTTCTGATAAACGCTATGTACGCGGCGACAATAGACCGCGAAGTCAAAGAATTCCTTGTAAAGAACAAGGATAATATAGGCGAGGTCGTCAACATGAACACCTCCGCCTCCGGGTCGTCCACGTGGAAGGCGGTAAAGAAAGTGACAGACGAGCTCGGGATCAAATTAAACGACAAAGAGTTTCACTGCGCGGCGTCGTGGATATTCATAAACAAGGGTCTGCCGTCTGATGACGATTACAGACGCGCCGGAGATTTTGCAAAATCAATGATATAATAAAGCCGGACAGCTGCGGAGGTCAATATGTCAAAAGAAAGCATTGAAGAATCAGCTTTAAAAAGAGAAAAAACAATAGTAAAGACAAGTATAATAGGCATTGTAACAAATCTGTTTCTTGTCGGATTCAAGGCGTTCGTAGGGCTTGTGTCTAACTCTATCGCCGTTATACTCGACGCGGTAAACAACCTCTCGGACGCGTTATCGTCCATAGTTACGATAATAGGCGCAAAGCTCGGCGCAAAACAGCCGAATAAAAAACACCCGCTCGGTTACGGCAGGATAGAATATTTAAGCTCAATGATAGTCGCCGGTCTTGTTCTCTACGCCGGCATCACGTCGCTCGTTGAGTCTGTAAAAAAGATAATAACGCCGGAAGCCGCCGATTACAGCGCGGTATCGATAATTATTATTTCCGTCGCTATCGTTGTCAAGCTGATACTCGGCCTGTACGTGAAAAAACAGGGCAAAAAAGTCAATTCCGGCGCGCTTACCGCATCCGGCTCCGACGCTCTGTTCGACGCCATTTTATCCGCATCCGTGCTCGCCTCGGCGATAGTTTATCTGATCTGGCACGTATCGCTTGAAGCGTACGTCGGCGTTATCATAGCCGGGTTCATCATAAAAGCCGGTATCGAGATGATGATAGAAACGTTAAACGACATTATAGGCAAGCGCGAAGACGCGGAAACGACAAAAGAGTTAAAAGATATAATCTGCGAAGAAGAGGAAGTGTTAGGCGCCTACGACGTCACGCTTTTCAACTACGGTCCGAACAGAAATTACGGCTCGGTACATATCGAGCTGCCCGACACGCTGAGCGTTGACGACGTGGACCGCATCACAAGAAAAATACAGACAGACGTATTCCACAAGACGGGCATAATTCTCACCGGCATAGGCGTCTACTCGTTCAACACGTCAAACGACGAGGCGGCGCAGATGAGAAACGCCGTTCAGAAAGCGGTAATGTGCCACGACTGGGCGCTTCAGATGCACGGCTTTTACGCCGATACGGATAATAAAACGCTCCGCTTTGACGTGGTCATCAATTTCGATGTAGATAAAAAAGAAGCGATACAGACGCTATATACACAGATCGGAGAACTTTATCCGGATTACGAGCTTACGATAATACCCGACGTTGACGTAGCCGACTGATCCGCCGGAACATAAAAGAGGGGCTGGCAAGCCCCTTTTTTATGTTATTATCCTGAAATTAAAGCTTGTATTTCTCTTCCGCTATACCGTTATATAATTCCGTAAACTTTCCGGGAACGTCAAAGGCTTTGAACAGTTCTTCTTTTCCGTAGAACAGATCGATCAATCCCCACATATAACAGCCGAAATAATACGTCGGATACTGTTTTATGCTTTTGCCCATGAACTCAAACTGCTCGTATTTTGATACGGCGTCTTTTACTTCGTCATAAGTCTTTTCTCCGCACGCTTTATAATCTTCTTTGATCATATTGAATATTTCATCAAAGTGAGACTCGTAAAAAGCCGTGTCGTCCTTATCCATCGCATAAGTACGGTCAATGTATTTCGCTTTTTTGTTTACCGTTGCCAGATTGTTGCAGAAATGCACGGCAAGACCCTCGTACGCGAAATTCTGCAAAAAGAAGTCCTGTGGGGTAATACCGTCCGGGAACAGGATCTGCCCGGTAAACAAATGATGTATTTCATGCGCGGTAACGTGCAGAAAATCGTCCTTGCCGTCAAACAGGTTCAGATTCGCCGCGTCGTAATCGATATAATCGCCGTACGGCCACCCCATTGAATTGCCTATCGAAATTATCAGGATTATATGTAACTGTGGCATCCCGTCAAGCAGACTGTCCGGCAGACCGTTTTTTAAGAGCGTTTCCATGACCTTATGATCTTCGTTATCAAGCGCGGTAAATTCGCCTATCTTTTTCATGCGCTGCTCAATATCGTTATAAAACGCAATAAACGAATCTTTTTTATACTGCAGCCGCGGATTTAAAAATTCCTTTTTATCAAAATTCATAAAGAAATCCACAGCCTCTTCAAAACTGACACCGCAGACGGGAAGGGACGGATCGGCGTATCTGTCAAATTCCACTTTATAATCCGGAAGGCTAAGGATCTTCCTCAGCTCTTTTTCGTCGCCCTTCCCGCAGCGTTTTCTGTTAATAAGCCATTCCGACATCGGCTGCAGCGCCTCTGTGTTGAAACTTATCTTCACTGTAAAATCCTCCCCTGAAGTTGAAAATTCTTGCCATAACGGCCCGTCAGAATTCCTCCGGCAGATACTCGGTTATGATCTGTGCGCTGATCTCATACAGATCATCCAGCCGGATCACAGTTCCGTTTGTCATATATATGATTTTTTCGTAATCATCGTATTTCTTTATAATTCCGTCAGCTGTAACGTACCGGCCGCCGGATTTTCTTTTGTCCGGCAAAAAATACGTTACGGATATAACGGGGTTTTCGTCAAGGTGATCGATAACTATTTTGAGTTTGTTTGAAAGCCGGAGCTTTGCGTCGTCGTCAAGCTCCGTTTTTTCTTCCGTCGCCCTCGCCGTTTCGGATACTATATCTTCATATCCGGTAAGCGCGGCAAAAGGCGAAAACTGCGCGGCGTAACTGTCACGCCCGAGCTGCGGATGCTTCTTTGACACGTGATGCGGAAGATCTATGATTTTATCGTATTTATCTGTCATTCCGTCCTCCTGAAAACCGGGGTTGACCGGGATCATTCCCCCGCTTTATGCCCGCCTACCTGTTTGTTTCTTTCTATCGTCGTCGCGCCTTCCTGCAAATTCATTCCTTTAAGGATCGCGTTTTTTCCGTATTTCTTTTTAAGCTCTATAGAGGCCTGCTGAACTTTGCGCTCTTTTTCACGCGCCGCCTTTTCCTCGGCCTGTTTTCTTTCTATTTCTTCAACGTCGTCAAAAAACGTAAGCTGCAGCTGCCCGGGCTGTGTCCGCGCCTCTTTTTCGTCAATTACGTGGTTTGCCACGACGTACATTCTGCGGACGGTCAGATTTTTATCGACTATGCGGTCGTACAACTGTGTCACTTTTTCCATTATCAGCTTAGTTGACGAGCTGAATTTGCCGAGATTTATCGAGCCGTGCGCCTGCTTCGGTATCTTACGCCCGTATCTGTCAACTTCAACGGCGCCGTTGTAGTCGTGCTCCGTCAGATTTTCGGTGTCGTATCCGACCGTCAGCACCATCTGATCCGTCACAAGCCCTTTTTCAACGAGATCAAGCACGAGCAAGTCCGTCATTTCCTGCGCTATCAGCCGCCCTTTTTCAAAGCCGTAAGGCTGAGATAAGACCTGACCGGAGCTTATGCTGTTGTTTTCCGGCTTGTACGATTTGACGTCGGCTATCGTCGTAGGCTCCCAGCCCCACGCGTGATTTATCAGAAGCTCCGCGTTCACGCCGAATTCTTTATAAAACTTTTCCTCGCTGTCAACGGAACACAGCGCAATGTCGCCGAGCGTATAAATGCCCATATTTTCAAGCCGTTTTGCGATGCCCGCGCCTATGCGCCATATATCCGTTATAGGTTTGTGATCCCATAACTGCCGGCGGAAGCTCATCACGTCAAGTTCGGCGATCCTCACGCCGTCTTTATCCGCTTTCATATGCTTTGCCGTGACGTCCATTGCGACTTTCGCCAGAAACATATTCGTTCCGATTCCCGCCGTCGCGGTGATGCCGGTCTGATCCAAAACGTCCTTTATAAGCCGCATCGTAAACTCGTGCGCCGTTATTTTATCTCTTTTCAAATACGGCGTCGCGTCGATAAACACCTCGTCAACGGAATAGGCGAAAATATCGTCGGGCGAAACGTGATTTAAATAGATCGAATATATCTGCCCGCTTACTTTCATGTACTCAGCCATCCTCGGCGGCGCTTTTATAAAGTCGATTTCAAGCGTCGGATCGGCGCGCAGAGCGTTAAAATCATCCGATTTACCGGAAAAAGGCCTGCCGTGCAGAGCCTGTTTTCTTTGTTTATTGACTTCGTTTACCCGCTGTATCGCCTCAAACAGCCTCGCCCTGCCGGATATGCCGTACGATTTAAGCGAAGGCGAGACGGCAAGGCATATCGTCTTTGCCGTGCGGCTCTCGTCCGCTACGACGAGATTTGTCGTAAGCGGATTTCTTCCGCGCGCAGCACATTCGACGGACGCGTAAAAAGACTTCAGGTCTATTGCCACGTATATTCTGTTCCCGTCGTCGATCATACGCTCACCGCCTTACCGCCTTTTTTTCTTATAACCACGTGTTTCAGCTGTCAAGATAAAAAACAATATCTGTTTTTCCCTCTTGTTTCGTTCCATTATATACTTCTGTATCTATTCCGCCGATGCGGAAGCCGCATTTGATATAAAACAGGCATGCGCCGATATTATTATCCTGGCCTGTTGTGTATATACCGCGGTAACCGTTTCCGGCGGCGACTTTTTCTGCCGCCTCTATCAGCTTCTTTGCTGTGCCTCGCCTGCGATACTCTTTATTGACTTTTAAATCCATAAGGTACATATACTTGAAAAACGCCTTCTGCATTATAGCAAGACCTATACATTTTTCACCGTCGTACGCGCCTATGAATACGCTGTTATCCGACATTTTATCATAGTCATAATTCTCGTCGGGAAAGCACATTTCGAATATCGTACCGTTTTTTGTAACCGTATAATCCCACTGCTGTCCGTCGTATATCGGTATCATTTTTCCGGACAGCGAAAACGGCTCGTTCGGTATATTTATATCGTTTTTTCGCGTTTCGTCTATCAGTTTTATTTCTATCATATTATTCCGTTCCTTTATTTGCCCCGTTTATATATGCTTACAACTCCTTGATATAACGCACGTCGCACTCAAAATGACCGGTGTCGCCTAACGGTTCGTTGATTCTTACAAAGCCGTATTTTTCATAAAATTTCTGTGCGGCAGTCATGTTCGGCAGGGTCTCAAGATAACATTTCTTATAGTATCGCTTTGCGAATTCAAGTGCGGTGTCCATAAGTTTATGAGCTATGCCCGTTCCTCTTGCATTTGGCAGACAGTACATTTTCTGCAGCTCGCATATATCACTAAATCCGGGAAGAGCACCTATACCCGTACCGCCGACGATCTCGCCGTCCGAGCCTACCGCGACCCAGTATTTATTGCCTTCAGAGCAGTATATCTCCGAAAATCTTCCCAAATCGGGGTCCTCCCATGCTGTCCCTGCGTGATTTGCCCCGAATTCTATAAGACAGCTTCTTATGACAACCTCCACCGCCGAATTGTCTTCCAGCCGTATTTCTCTTATTTTGTATGCCTGTTTCATTATTGTAGTATCATAATTATTAATTATTTTCCAGATCTACGACGAATTTCGTTAAGCCATTCACCTTTATATTTGAAATAGTGCGGTCCGGCAATTGCCGCCAACGCTTTCCATCTCGTCGAGTATCCGTTCTAAGTAATCTGTTGTATTCATTTTCCGCTCCTTTATTTAAGATATTGCCTCAGCCATTCCGGCATATCGGTATCGTTAACGTTCCAAGATTCCAAAAGCTCTTCTTCCGTTTCCCAGTTGTTTTCGTCACCGTCAAAGAATTTCTGGCGGTGGCATTTGTATTTTTCAACGGTATCGCCCTCCTGGCGGTATTCGTTCCAGTAGTAATTCTGCTTGCCGTATCCCTTCCAGGGGTTTGTGTGATAGATGATCATTCGTTCTCCTCCTTTTTCTCGTCTGTATTGAGCATTTTCGCTTCCAAAGTTTTTAATATTTCGTCAAATTCTCTGTCCGTTCTTTCCGCGGCTTCCATACGCTCTGCAAATGTCTTTTTGAGTTTCTTCCTTTTTACAGCGTAGATAACGGTCACAGCCACGGCAAAGATTATTGTAGCCGATACGAACGCGCCGAGAGCTATCAACAGCAATTTTGCCGTATCTCCCTGAATTGCAGCGTTGCCGAGCACCCCCGAAGCTGCCGCCTTACCGCTTAATACTTTAAAGATCTGCGCAAAATCATATTTTTCCATATTCTTTCTCCTTTACTTTTGTATTTTGCCTTTTCTTCGATTAGAGTATCACAGGACAATAAAGAGGAACATTGCTTTGAAATACTGTCCAAACGAAACAACCAACGCATCCCATTGAAATATGAATCTGACGGAATCAGACGAATGGTTTCCATATTAAGACCTTGTACAGTCAGTATACCTCAAATAATTAGATTTTTCAAGCGGTTTTGAATGAAATATACGGATTGTTTACAAGTAAAATCAAAAAGGAGCTGGATAATCTATATGTTGATGCGATGTATTCCATTTTCTTTTATCCCTTAGATTCAATTCATAAAGCAAGCCGCGACGGACAGGGCGGCGACGTCGCCGATACCGTCCCCGAAATAAGCCGGTACAACGCGGCACACGGAAGCGGAAAACGAAAGAGCTTCTTTTTCTATCACTTTCATCATTTCGCTTTGCAAAAGATCTTCGCATCGCGGATAAATGCCGCCTATAACGACAGTCTCGGGATTCAGCAGATCGATAATTACCGATATGCCCGCGCCGAGATACCGCGCCGATTTTTTATATATACCGACAGCTGTCTTATCGCCTTTATACGCCGCATCGGCTATGCTTTTGGCGGTTATATCCGGCAGTTCATCCGGTGTTCTGCAAAACAAAGGTCCGGGCAATCCTGCCGATAAAAGCTTTTTTGCCGCGGTCACGCCGAGCTGTTTTATCCCTCCGCCGCTGCAAAAGCCTTCGAACGATCCGGCTTTGTTATATCCGACGGGGCCTTTTGAGGCAAGCCTTATATGCCCCGCCTCGCCGGCGTTGCCGTTAGCTCCGGAATAAGGCGCGCCGTTTATGATCAGTCCTGCGCCCATACCGGTGCCGAACGTCAGAAACACCATATTGTCACAGCCTTTTCCCGCGCCGTATTTCCATTCCGCAACAGCGCATGCGTCCGCGTCGTTTTTGATCGCGCACTTTACACCGAATTCCTTTTTGATCATATCGCAGATCGGGATATTGTCCCATCCGGGAAGATTCGGCGGCGACAGTATTATCCCGTTTTTTTCGTCGAGCGGTCCGCCGCAGCTTATACCGACGGCGTCCGCCGGAGAAGCGGCGCGCACGGCGTCGAAGATACGCGATATTGTTTCCTTATACCCTTTGGTTTCTATTTTCGTTTTACCGGTCACGCGCCCCGTTTCGTCGCCCGTGACGACGGAACATTTAGTTCCGCCTATATCGATCCCTATAAGTTTCATCAGTTTACCCGAAAAATTCCTTTTCCGCGCAAAGGCATACGGCGTGATAAACGGGAAGATGAAGCTCCTGGACCTTATACGTTTCCGTTTCCGGTACTGCTATACATATATCGCAGACGCTTTTCAGCTTTCCGCCGGTTTTGCCCGTCAGCGCGGCGACCGTCATCCCCTTCACTTTCGCGGCGGGCACGGCAAGGCATACGTTTTCCGAATTTCCGGATGTGCTTACGCAGAGCAGCAGATCGCCGGGTTTTCCCAGCGCGTAGACCTGCTGGGCGTATATCAAAGACGGATCGGCGTCGTTACAGTACGCGGTGATAAGCGCCGTTTCGTTATAAAGCGAGATCGCAGGCAGCGGAGACTGCAGTTTCTCTGCGAGAACGGCGCCGTCGTCGCCGTATTTTTGAAATTCCGCTTTTTCGTTATCGCTTAAAGGTCTGTTGCTGCAAAAACCTTTCATAAGCTCGCCGACTATATGCTGTGCGTCGGCGGCTGAGCCGCCGTTGCCGCAAACGAGCAGCTTGCCCCCGTTTTTACAGCAGGATATAAGTGCGCCGGCAAGTTTGGTTATATCGTCTTTGCAAACCGACAGGGACGGATATCTAACTGTCAGTTCGTCTATCACTTTCGTCGCTTCTTTTTTCATTCTGCTCTCCGGAATACATATTTTACGATTAAATTATAACACCCCGGATATGATTTGTCAACGCAGAAAGCACGGCGGAAAGTGTAATTTTTCCGAAAATTTGCATAATGGGTATTGCTTTATCCGACGCCGCGGGCTATAATCATATCATAAAGCAAAAAAGGCGGATAAAAGATGGATAAAATATTATTTGATCTTGACGGCGAATGGACGCTGTCGTATATGAGTGACCGCGAATATGCGAGTCTTAAAAGAAAACCGCAGTGCGAGGCGGATCTGCCGCCTACGGAAAAACTGTCGGTGAAAGTTCCCGGTATTTTCGGTGAAGACCTTTATCTTAACGGCAAGACCGGCGATCCTTATTATTCGTTAAACATACTCGATCTGCAAAACTACGAGGATACGCATCTTTTCTATTACCGCCGTTTCCCCGCCGTCACGGGTAAAAAGATCTTTCTGCGCTTTGAGGGGATAGACACGTTTGCCGCCGTTTTTATAAACGGCAGTTTTGTCGCCACGACCGACAATATGCTTATCCCTTTCGAGCTGTACGTCCCGAACAGCGCGCTGAAAGAAGATAACGAGATATTCATTCATATAGTACCCGCGTCTGTCGTGAGCAGACTGCGCCCGACGCCTGCGAATTCGGCTTCTCTCGAATACCTTGCCGATATGCTGTATATCAGGCGCGCGCCGTCGCTTTGCGGCTGGGATATCATGCCGCGCATACCTACTGGCGGTATATGGCGCTCCGCTTATATCGTAAGCAAGACCGACGACGCGATCGCCGACGCTTTCATATATACTGTTAAAGCGGTCGATAACGGAGATTCGCTTTTATATCTGCGCTACACGCTAAATATTGCAAACGGCGGCTGGAAAGACTATTCGATAAGAGCCGAGGGTGAATGCGAAGACAGCCGGTTTTACGCCGAAAACCGCATTTACGGCGTCTGCGGATCGCTGAAAATACACGTGCCGCGCTCAAAGCTGTGGTATCCGAAAAATTACGGCAAGCCGTCGCTCTACGACGTTAAAATAACGCTGTGCAAAAACGGGGAGCCGGTCGACGAATATAAAACGCGCGCCGGCATCCGCACAGTGCGCCTTGACAGAACGAGCACGACCGACAAAGACGGAAACGGCGAGTTCCGCTTTGTGATAAACGGCAAAAAGATATTCTATCTCGGTACCAACTGGGTACCGCTCGACGCGTTCCACTGTAACGATATCAAGCGGCTTGACCGTGCGTTTGAGCTTTTGCTCGATTCCGGCTGTAACGGCGTGCGCTGCTGGGGCGGCAACGTCTACGAAAGCGACAGATTTTTCGATCTGTGCGACGAGTACGGTATAATGGTCTGGCAGGATTTCGCAATGGCGTGCGGAGTTTACCCTCAAGAGCAGGATTTTTACGAGATGATAAGCGTCGAGGTGCGCGCGACCGTAAAACGTCTGCGCAATCACGCGAGTATCGTGCTTTGGGCGGGAGATAACGAATGCGACTACTCGTATATGTACGGCAGCGGCGTAACGCTCGACCCGAACGGAAACGTTATAACGCGGCGCGTGATACCGGAGATACTGAACGCCGAGGATTTTTCGCGTCCGTATCTTCCCTCCTCCCCGTATATCGACAAAGAGGGGTTTGAATCGGGCGGAGGAGACGGCTGCGGCGCGTTATCAGAAGATCATATATGGGGGCCGCGCGACTACTATAAAGGAAAGTATTATAAAAGCACGGTCTGCCATTTTGCAAGCGAGATCGGTTATCACGGCTGCCCCTCTCCGTCGTCGCTTTCAAAATTCATATCAGAAGAAAACCTGTATCACTGGTACGACGAAAAGATACTGCAAAATGAGGGCAGATATACGTCGAACGCCGAATGGCGCGTACACGGCGCCTCGCCCGAGATAAGCGAAAACGCGCCGTTTGCATACCGCACCGCCCTTATGGTAAACCAGATAAAAACGCTGTTCGGCGGCGTGCCGGAAGATCTGACCGATTTTACATTTGCGAGCCAGATATCGCAGGCGGAAGCGATGAAATTTTTTATCGAACGGTTCAGACTGTCGAAATGGCGGCGCACGGGCATAATCTGGTGGAACCTGATCGACGGCTGGCCGCAGATATCCGACGCGGTCGTGGATTATTATTACGGCAAAAAACTCGCGTATCACTACATACGCCGCGCTCAGCAGCCGGTCTGCTTCATGTTCGACGAACCGGAGGAGTGTGAAGGCAAAACGTGCGTAAGGCTCTGCGGCGTAAACGACCTGCAGAAAGACGCAGACTGTGAATACCGTGTTTACCGCATAGGCGTACTTTCTCCCGACGCGCCCGAAGATTTCGGAAAAATAAAGATCGCAAACGGCGTTATAACGCTTAAAAACAACGAAAGTGTAACGGCGGCTTACGTCGATTTTACAGATCACGCGTTTTATCTTATCGAATGGGAATACGGCGGCGAAACGTACCGCAACACGTATCTCTGCGGCGATCCGGTGATAAGCCTTGAAAAATACAAAAAAGCGCTCGATATAACGGGAATGAACGACTTTTCGGAATAAAAAAAACGGACCGCAGCCCCGGGCTGCGGTCCGTTTTTCGTTCATGGCGGCGGTAATTTCGCGGTCATTTGTCCGCCGTCGTTTGAAGTGTTTTTTAATAAAGCGCTCTGTACAGTGTCGTGAGCACGTTCGTGTCGGTTATTTTTTCGTTCGATATCACAAGAAGTCCGTCGCTTGTCACCGTAACGGCTTTGCCCGCCTTTTCGACCGGGGCGTTTGCTTTTACGTATTTTACGCCGTAGTGATCGTATTCTGTCTCGCCCGCGCAGTCTATACCGAGTATTTTCAGCGTGTCGACCGGAAGATAGAAATCATAACCGGTCGCCAGAAGCGTCGTTTTCGTGCTGTCGCCGAGCTTCGTGAGCTTGCCGTTTATATATGCGTAATATCCGTTTGATTTGAAGACCGCCATATCGGATGTCAGGCACGCGGGTATCTCCGCCTTCGTCTCCTCCGTCGTGAAACGGTAGCAGAAACGCGCGTCCGGCGCGGCGTCGCCTTTATCGAGGAAGCACATTATTTCGCCGTCGTTTACCGAATTGTCAGCCCATTTGAAATCGAGGAGCTTTCCATTATAGCCTATGAGCGAGGCTTTGATTTTTATCTGTATCGTCTTTCCGTCGACCTTGTATTCCGCGTCGCCGACTTTTTCAAACTCCCAGCCGTCCTTGAATTTTTCGACCGAGGCTTTGCCATCCGCGTCCGATCTGTTTATGATATAGTCGAAGCCATACCACCCGGTCTTTTCGTCGTTATCCGATTTTATGAACAGATTCATCCAGTTGTCGCCCTCGCGCGGCGTGATGTCCGCGGCGCATTCCGCCATAAAGTACAGATATTCGTTATCGGAGCTTATCTTTGCCGTAAGTATATCGTTTCTCCCGGTCGCGTTTATGTATCTCAATTTTCCGACGTTTGAGACGTGGTCGCGCTTTACCGTATCTCCGTAAACGTCGCGGAATTCCGGCCCCACGGTGTACCATTGCACGGCGCTGCCGTCAAGGTCTATCGTGCTCTGACCGAAAGCCGCCTCCGGCGGACGAGAGCCCTTGTATTTTCTGACGTTCATGACCATCTGATAATAGTAGTTGTCCTTGAAGCCGCCCGTCATCGGCTCTATGTCTCTTGAATATTCGGCGTTGAAGTTGTCGCAGTAAGTATTTTTCAGATTGCCGCCCTTTGCGGACGTATATTCGCCCGCCATACGTTTCCCGGCGCCCTCGTAGCGTCCCGCCCACCATTCGTTCCAGCCGGTTATCATAATAAGCTCGGGGTCTTTTTTGATGGCGTGATCGAAGCATTCCTGGAAAGCAAGTCCGAGACCGCTCGTCTGCGGATAAAGACCGAAGCCCATGTTCCAGTCGCCCTGAGCGAGCTCAAAGGGCTCGCCGGTCTTTTTGGTGTAGCTTCTGCCGGCGTCGGTGCCGTAGCTTCCGTCAGCCCAGAAGCCGCACATGACCACCATTTGCTCGACGACACGCTTGCCGTCGTCCTTGCGGAAGCCCGGCTTCTGCGGATACATCGAAGCCCACGGCCAGCAGTCGTAGCCGCTTTTGTTTTTATACCAGCCGTAACCGAATTCCTCGGCTTCCGTTGCCCACGAAATACGTATCGTAAAGAAATCCTTCTGCTCCTCTGATATATCGAAAAGCGAGGATATGAACATAAGCACCGGTTTTCCGCGCCATTTGAACCATATATCCTCATACAGATTCGCTTTATACAGGTCGTTCCATATCGCGTCGAATTCCTTTTTGTCCGTGTCCTTCAATATAAAGCAGACGTCGGGCGTTTTCAGGCCCTCTTTTCTCATTTTCGTCCATACGCGCATTACCGCCTCGTAGTTCGTTTTGTAAAGCGGACCGTTCGTCGCGTCGAAATAGACGAAATCAACACCCGCCTCAGCCAGCATCGCGCCGTGCTTGCGCAGGACCCATTCGTCGTTTGTACAGTAGTAGCCGAAATACGGCTGTCCCCAGTAGTGGATGCTTCCTATCTCGCCCTGATTTATCGTTTTCCATACCTGATCCATACCGCCTTTTTCGTAAGACGTCGTATGGTCGTATATCGGTCTGCCCGTATTCACCTCCTCGTGCCAGAGGAAGTAGAATATGCCGACCTTTTTTTCGTTCGGCGCGACGCCGGAATACGTTATCTCTCTGCCCACGTCGTCGAACGCAGTCCACGTGTCGGCGTGAACGTCGCGCGTGTTCTGCTTTATGCCGTCGTTTTCGCCGCTTATAACAACCGTCTTCATAAGACCGTCGCACGAATAATCGGTTATAACGGCGTCCTGCGGCAGTATATGGCTCCACAGGTGGAAATATCCGCATTTCGGGATCTCTTTGTCGACCGTGTCTTTAAGCTTGGTTTCGGTCTCGCCCGGCTTGTAAAGTCCGTAGCTTTTACCGTCGATCTTAACGACGGCGATCTCGTGATAGTCGGCGCCGCCGTAAACCGTTATAGTGTTCGACACGGGATCGTCGACGATCTTTATCTTCTCTCCCTCGGATACGTCGATACCGCTGTCCGTATACATCGTTTCGGGCCATTCGCCCATCCTCATACCTATTTTGGTGTTTCTAATTGCGAGCCATATACCGGTATGCGCCGTCGGGTCGTTCGTCGGCTCGGCGAGCCTTAAACCGATGAATATCGTAAACCACCTGTACTCACCGTTTTTGGCGGGGTTTTTGATCGTGAACGTGTACGTCGACTTTTCGGTATCGGACGACTTATATTTTGTGTAAACGCCGCCGACGTCGTTCTTCGGGTACGTTATCGTTCCGTCCTTTGGTACGACGTTTCTGACAAAGCCGAAATAACCGTCCTCGGAGCCGCCGTTTTTGAATTCGACGCTCGTGCTCTTAAACTCGGTCTTGTCTTCAAAATCATAATCCTCAAGCGTTATTTCAGTATTGAGGCTGTATTCGATCGCGGGCGCGGTCGTATCATCCGGCTCCGTCGTCACCGCTTCGGTCGCCGTTATATCCGTCGTCGTCTCAGACGTGCCGCCGCACGATACGAGCGCCGTTAAAGCGAAAAAAGCTGACAGAAAATAACATAAAAGTCTTTTGATTTTCATATATGCCTCCTCATTATCCGTTATTTTTCTTAATTGATCCGCCGGACAGGAAGCCGCTGATCAGACCGCGGAAATCCCCGTTTCCGGAAGCTTCGAGAAAGAACCTCCCGACTGCCGTTTCACCGTCTGTTTTCCGTGCGACGCCTATCACGCACGGCGCCGTGCTGCGGTAACCGATCCTTATGCAGTTGAAAGGAGCGCCGGCTTTCACGTCTGTCAACGTGAACTTTACGGTTCCGTCCGAATAATACATACCGTCCCTTTCTTCATATTTACCCGATACCTCGTATATTTTCCCCTCCGCGGTCACGGCTTCCGTATCCGTAACGGGCACGCTTTCCGTATCCGTAACGGGCGCGGTTTCGGTTCCGCCCCCGCATGACGGCAGTGTTATGAGCGCCGTTGCGGCGAGCGCCGACGCGAGAAACTTTTTTATTGTTTTTGAAACGTTCGTTTTCATACGGCGCCCCTCAGTCATCTTATTCTCCATTATGTATTTTACCATATATTTTCGGTATCGTCAAGAGCGTATCATGTATGAGCGGTTAATTTTATGATAAAGAAAACGGCGCCGCCCGCGCGGTGCCGTTGCATATCAAGTTTTATTCGGTCTTCATCGGGAAAAGCCTGCAATATAGCTTTTTTCGTAGTTTGCAAAAATAGCTACTATTGTTCACTCTCTTTTATCCTGTTTCGATTCAAACATTTTTATCCTCCGGGGTCTCTCTATCGAGTTCTATTTCGACTCAAACCAGAGGCTTTTTTCTGATTCGATTCGGAATCAAATTAGAATCTTCCATCTTCTTCTGATTCAGAACTCTATCTCCTAATTCGGAGTTAAAACAGATAAATACGGAATATCTTCGTCGTTTTCTCTCTGAATCCTGATTTTATCGGATCTTTTTCGGATAAGAAAAAGACCCTGTGAAACACAAGGTCTTTGTTGGATTTATTTGGATTTTTCTCTTTAATTCTTTCTCGATTCAGATTCGGAACAGGATAAAATGGAGTGAACTTTTTGACGGGAAAGAGGATAAAGAGAGGTGGATGGAGACATGTGGCTTACTCCCATTCAGTCAAACGTTGTCGCGTCACGATCTCCAGAGGCTGTGGAGGTTGCAGTACGCGTATACCGCTTCGACCTCGTCGCCCTCGCAGATGCTGAAGCATACCTCGGGCTTGTCGCCGGGATGAAGAGGCTTTCTCTGATTTCCCTGCTTCGTTTTCAGGCACACCCATTCTATGTAGTGTTCAGCGGTCATGGGATGATCGACCGAGCCGATACGGACCTTGACGTCGCGTCCGTTGACCTCGAATACGGGAACGTGCTTTTCCGCGGAAGCGTCGACCGTTCCGGGGATTATCTCTTTCATGGGCTTGCCGCAGCACACGACCGGCGCGCCCGTCTTTTTAACGACGGCGACTATCTGTCCGCACGTCTCACAGCGGTAAAATCTCAGATCCATTTTCTTTTCTTCCTTTCTTTTTAATGCTGCCGCAGGCAGCTCATCATTGCGCAGAGCGCATCATCATTCATCATTCGCAGTCAGGCGATCATAATTGAGCCTTTGGCTCACTCCCACTCGCTTAATTCACGTTTATATTGGTTATTTCCCGCTATTTTATGCCCGTTTTGCTGGGTAAAATAGTGTGTTTTTCTATAGATTATACCTGTTGATATGATTTTTAGTATCAAAATCGTATCAAAGCGTAAACAAAACATATGATTGAAATAACCCACATTCAATATAGTTTGTATTATAATTTTATAATAAAAATATCCATTTGTCAACTATGAATTAATATTCTTTCTGTTAAGTTTTGAAAACTATTTTTCATCACTTGATATGTGTAATACAATAAAATTACCGGGGTTTGATCTTATGATCTCTTCCCCGGTTTTTTTCACCTTATTGGCATTTTATTTTGCAGTAACATATTCATATAATGAATTACAAATTGAAATCGGAGTGTTTTCACCAACTGATTGATATATTGCTCCGAATGAATCTTGCCAGATAATAATATGATCTATGTCAATAGATTCAATGACATAAAGAATATTGTTAATTACGGCGTGTTTATTCCTTTCGCGTAATGTTATATCAACAACGTTTAATCTTTTTGATTTACATAATCCTGTGAATTCGTGCTTATCCGTTATCGCTACACCAAATGTCATAAGATACTCTTTATATTCTTGTGAAAAACGAGAACCCAACATCCTTTCTGCATAACAAATATCACTCTCTGAGGCGGGAATTAGTGATTTTGTTGATGGATCTTCCCTTAATAAATCGATAAATGACATATTATCACCCACTTATTTTACCAACAAGTTCGCATATGATTTCCAAAAATCACTACGTATTTTTGCAAATGCGGTTCTATCTATTTCAGATACCGCTTTAAATCCATGAAGAGCAGCATTATCGTGCTCTGATGTTGTTAAAATTGCTAAAACTCCGTCATTCGATTGACCAACATGATGGAGTTCGAAGGTTTCACCCAACGACGAAATCGGCGATTTCCCGGAAAGCATGCGGTCAAGATTAGTAACGCCAAACTCATCTTTCAACAAAGGATCAATATCGGTTCTGATCAATGCTGTTTGCCCGTTAATCGGGTACGGTTTTAAGTTGGCAGCTTTAAAAACACTATATTCATCAATAGAATGAAATTCTCGGATCAACTCTA